>Ga0209096_1000748_pt1 | contig 40127 bp, 32 predicted proteins | sample AD_UKC034_MetaG_FD_184407 | JGI IMG/M metagenome (GOLD analysis project Ga0209096, IMG submission 184407) | Active sludge microbial communities of municipal wastewater-treating anaerobic digesters from USA - AD_UKC034_MetaG (SPAdes) (version 2) | ecosystem: Engineered > Bioreactor > Anaerobic >...
CTAATTGCTCGCCTATTTGCGCGCCGAAGGCCTGAAAATGGAAGATCTCGAGATTCTGCCGCATACTTATGGCGTAAATGAGCTGATTGCAGGCAAAGCAGATGCTATTTCGGCCTATCTTTCCGATGAACCGTTCAATTTTGTCGAACACAAGCTTGACTACCGTGTATTTACGCCACAGTCCAGCGGTATAGATTTTTATGGTGATGTGCTGTTCACCTCTGAAGAGCAGGTCATAAAGTATCCTGAACGGGTTGCGGCATTCGTTAAAGCGACAAAAAAGGGCTGGCAGTATGCGATGGACCATCCACAGGAGCTGGTAGAGCTTATACTGAGTCGGTATTCGCAGCGCCATAGCCGCGAGCACCTGCTTTTTGAGGCAGATAAATCGAAGGCGCTCATCGGTAGAGATGTCGTCGAAATCGGTTATATGAATCCCGGTCGCTGGCGACATATTGCTGAAAAATACAATGAGCTGAGCATGTTGCCTGCTGATTTCAGTCTCGAAGGTTTTATCTATTCGCCAGAGTCAGAAGGTGACGCATTCTGGCGGCGAGCCGTCGTGCTGGCCGAGATTGTAATTGCCTTTCTGCTGCTTGTATTTGTGATCAGGCTCATCCGCTCACATTTCAATCTCGAAGATCTTTATCGCAAAAATCGCATTGCCAGCCGCCGGCTCAAAAAGAACCGGCGTCAGATCGCAATGCTCCTTGGCAGTATGCCGGGTATGGCCTATAAATGCGAAATTGGCGATATATGGACGCTGAAATACGCCAGTCGTGGTTGCCGAAAACTGACCGGCTACAAGCCCGAAGATTTAATCAGCAATGCCCGCGTAGACTTCACCAGTCTTATTTTTCCCGAAGATCTGTCACGTATCAGGTCTGAGGCCATGCGGGCAATAAAAGACGGCAGGCCGTATAATCTGACCTATCGCATTATCGACGCTGCCGGTCAGCAGAAATGGGTCTGGGACCAGGGCAGTTTGTCCGGCAAAACAAAAAAAGGCGATAAAACGCAACAGCTGGAAGGTTTTATCACTGACATTACCGAATCCAAGAATCTCGAAGCCGCGAACCAGAAGGCAATAGCCGATCTGCAGCAGGCACTCAGCGAAATCAAGGTGCTGCGCGGCATTATTCCAATCTGCTCTTCATGCAAGAAGATTCGTGACGACAAAGGGCTGTGGAATCAGGTCGAGAAATATCTCAAAGAGCACACTGATTCTGAGTTTTCACACAGCATCTGCCCTGAATGCGCCGCAAAGATGTTTCCCGGAAAAAACCTCTAGTCCTCTGTCACATATGAGTCATAGGGTTCATTGTCATTGCGAGGAGGGCGTCAGCCCGACGTGGCAATCCCATGGACAAAGAGATTGCTTCGTTTCGCTCGCAATGACGGAAAACCACACGTTCAATGTTGACAAAGCACTAGATATCAGCGCGGGTTGATGATCGGGGCCAGGTTGCCGCTGCCGAAGAGTTTTTCGAGATCGAGCGGATCGATATTGATGGCTGTGTCTTCTGCAGCAGTCGATGAATACTGCTTCCCAGACTCGATAACGACCTGATGACCCGGTTTTTTGCTGAAGCCGACTTTGCCTTCTTCAACCGATACGATCGTCTCTTTGTCGCTGACATCGATGCGCAGAGTCGTGCCGAGAACTGTGGCCATGCCCTGCGGGGTGTGAATCTTGAGTTCGCGGTTCTGCGGTGAAATCTTGTAGATGGCGATGCCATTCATCTGGCGCAGATCTTTTTCGCTGAAATTGCGCACTTCGAGATAGGTGTTACTGCTTAATACGATGCGGCTGTCGTCGGAGGTCAGCTGAATCTCAGCTTTGGCATCATCTGAAGTTCTGATCGAATCACCGGTGAAAACCTGTTGCTGCACAGCAGCTGCGGCAAATGCCTCAGAACTGGCAGGTTTGACATCAACCTTGCCCTCGACGCCGGCCAGCTTGCCGATTGGCTCGGATTTGGCTCCGCAGCCGACCAGCAGACAAATTCCCACCATCAGACAGAACGACGCAAAAACTTTGATTTTACTTTTCATTTTGTTCCTCTTTGTTCAGGTCGATTATTACCAGCGTAACATCGTCTTCAAATGTACGCCCCTGCGAATGTGAGCGCAGGCACTCGATCAGCGAGGCGGCGTCTTCTTCCAGGCTGTTTTGCACCGGCAGATCTGCCACCAGCTTGTAGAAAGAATCGTAGCCAAACATCTGATTCTTCCAGTTTACACCTTCTATTATACCGTCAGAATACACAAAAAGTTTTGAGTTTTTTGGAAAATCAACTTCGGTTGTAGTAAATGGCCGTGGTTTTCTTGACAACCCAAGTGGCAGGCTGGGCAGCGGGATTTCATTTGCTACGCCTCCATCTTTAAGAACTGAGGGAAGATGCCCGGCGGAAATCAGCTTCAGTTTGCTGGTCGTTGGGTCGATGATGCCAGCCACTGCCGACATCATGCGCCGTTTCTGTGTCATGTTGTAAATTGTCAGGCTTATTTCCTGCAGCAGTCTCTGCAGATCGAAGTCTTCACGCTCGGATTCTAGCAGCACCACGGTTTTGGCAACCGTGGTGATCATGCTTGCCGAAAGCCCATGCCCGGTGACATCGCCGAGAATGAAGAAAATGCGACCGTCTTTGAGTTTGAAAAAGTCGTAGTAGTCGCCGCCGGCATCCTTGTATGGAATACAGGTGCCGTAACAGGTTATGCCGCGTTCATCGACCAGTTTTTCAGAAGGAAAGAAGTTCTTTTGAATCGTGCCGCAGAATTCTCCTTCCAGCAACTGCTCGCGTACTTCTGAAATTTCGAGAAAGCGCAGGAAAAGAAAGATAACGAATGCAGTAAGGCTGTAGCCTGTCCAGGTCAGCACTACCGGCGGGTGTTCGAGCGGCAGAAATGAATAGACAAACAGAAATGCCGGCATCAGCAGCCACAGAATGAATGCCTGGCGCTGATTGTTGCGGATAAAATCAGTGAACATGAAAACCGCAATAATGATGCCGATCAGATAATGTAGCAGTCTCTGCCAGAGTCCGTTGTTGAGCAATTGAAAACGCCCACTGGCAAGCGTGGCGAAGGAGTTGCAGATGATTTCCGGGCCGGTGATCAGCCCGTACGGGGTCTGATGGTAATCGTGCAGCACCGGAGCGGTTGCCCCGATTACGACGACGCGGTCTTTGAGAAATTCGAAATTGCGCTCGTCGTCGAGCAGATCCTGTATGCCGAGCTGCCCGATCAGCGCGTCGGTCGAAGAAAAGTCGATCAACGCAACCGCCTTTTTATATTGCTTTATCTCCTCGGCGTGATTGAGCGGGTGTCCAAGGAAATCAAGTATTTCCCAGGCAATATGATTTTCTTCAGCCCGGTGGTCGCGCAGAGTGAATGACCGCACCCGGCCGTCTTCATCGATCGGTTGCCACGCCAGTCCGTAGAAAGAAGCATTCTTGCGCAACAAAGAGTGTGGCGGCACGGTTTTGAGCTGTGGCCCGAGTTTGGTGATCAGCTCTTCATAAAGCGCTACCAGGCCGATATTTTTGCTTTCCTTGATTGCTTCGGCAAAGACCAGCAGGTCGGCCTCTTTTTCGGCTTTTGCTTCTGATTCTGTCATGTTTTCAGGCGTTTGAAAAAAAACGTCGAAGATGATCGCCCTCGGCTGCCCTTCTTCGTTGATGCGGCGCAGCAGCTGGGCCCAGTATGACTGCGGCCAGGGCCACTTGTATGGCGCCTTGACCAGGGTGTCGTTGTCGATCGAGACCAGCAGCATGTCGTAGGGAATCTGCGGACGCAGATAGGACGCGCTGAACCTGATTTTGAGATCTTTCAGGCCATTGTCGAGTGGTGCCGTCAGGTTGGTTGAATAGATAAGAGCAGCTGACAGCAGTGTCCATAGCACAGCCGCCGTGATAAAGTCGCGCCGTGGCAGCATCATGCGCAGGCGCTTGAACTTGATGGTCAGGTCGATAAAAGGGTACATTTGCCGGCTTTCGCAGAATATTTCTCAAAGACTAGCACTTTGTCACATATTATGACAGGTATTTAACCGTGAAACATCCGCTTATGCCGGGCTCTCGGCGGAATCTCATTCGCTACAACTCTCACCAGCCGATGATATATTGTGAATAGCTATAGCTTTGTGTCAAAGCTGCCTGGCTCGAAGTTTTCGCTCATGAGAAACCCGCCTGCGCCCTTGTTACACTTGCCTGACGTGAGTCCGTACTGGTTAATCAACCCGGCTATCAAATGTGGCAGAGGACCGATGTTCAGTATAGCAATATATGCTGCCTCAGTCAAAAAAGGTTTTGAAACAGCGTAGGGGTTCAACATGTTGAACCCCTACGAGAATTGGCGTCAATAAATGTAATAAGCGGATTATTTTCAGGCCAGTTTTTCGATGGTTGCGATGGCTTCTTTGATCTTGGCTTCGCGGCCTTCTTCTGTGTTGGCATCCATCGGCTGGCCGCTGATGAAGGCTACATCAGTCAGGCCGGCCCAGCCGAGAACTGTTTTAAGATAAGGCGTGATCTGATCGTAAGGTTCGGCCGGGGTTCCGGGGGTGTAGTCTCCACCACGGGTCGAGACGACGTAAACCTTGCGGCCTGCTGCCAGTCCAACCGGGCCATTCTCAGTGTATTTGAACATGAAACCGGGCTGCCAGATGATGTCGATGTAGTGTTTGAGCTTATACGGAATGCCGAAGTTCCACATCGGCGTGCTGATAACAATGATGTCAGCCGCCAGAAAGCGCGCAATATGGGCCTTGATTTCTTCCCACGCGTCGACTGCATCGCCCGAAAGTTCCTGGCCGCTCATCAGCATATACTTGCCTTTGACGCGGGTTATGTTCATTTCCGGCAGTTTCTCGGTGAAGACATCGAGAGTATCGAGGGCGATTTCGCCATGTATCTTTTTGAGCTTCGCGATCAGCTCACCGGCTATTCTGAGAGTGCGCGACTGCGCGCCTCTTGGACTTGCTGTGATGTGTAATACCTTTTTCATGTTTCTCTCCTCATTGTTTATTGTTTTTTCCGAGTTTGCGGCAGAGTTCGCCGAGTTGTAACTGTTCTTCAGGGCTGAGCACCGCCATGCGTTTCGTGATGTTTTCGGCATGCCGCGGAAACAGATGTTCTATGAGTCTTCTGCCCTTGTCGGTAAGGTCGATCCAGTAGAATCGCCTGTCTTCGCTGCGCTTTTCCTTGCTCACCAGACCCTGTTTGACCAGATTATCTATGACCAGTGTAATGTTTCCGCCACTTTTCAGCAACTTTTTGGCGATCTGGTTCTGGTTAAGGGTTCCAAGGTGCAGCAGTGCTTCGAGAATGCCGAACTGGCTCTCACTCAAGCCTTCGGCAAAAACGCTTTTGTGAACCTCTGTATTAACCGATTCGGTTGCGCGCAGCAGTTTGATAAAGCAGTCAAGCGCCCGCTGCTGCTCGCTGTCGCCGTTGTAATGACTTACCATAACTTTAACTCCATTAAACACTTAATAGTTTAATATTAAAGTATTCCATTGTCAAAAGATGTCAAGCGGCTAAAAAAAGACAGCCCGGGAAAATTTATCCCCGAGCCCGGAAAGTCTGCGCGGTTAATGAGGCCGCGCAGAGGCAAGGAAAGGAATCAAGCCTTGACGCGTTCCACTGCCATCGCAACGCCCATGCCGCCACCCACGCAGAGTGTAGCAAGGCCCTTGCTGGTATTGGAGCGTGCCATTTCATACAACAGTGTTACCAGAATACGGGCTCCGGAAGCACCGATTGGATGACCGAGTGCAATAGCGCCACCGTTGACGTTGGTTTTGGCCGGGTCGAGTCCGAGCTGGCGGATCACGCCGAGTGACTGTACCGCGAAAGCTTCGTTGGCTTCGACGCGGTCGAGATCACTTACTTTCCAGCCGGCCTTTTCGAGGGCTTTCTGGGTGGCTGATACCGGACCAAGTCCCATTCTTGAGGGATTCAACGCAGTGGTCGCATGAGAAACTATTTTTGCGAGAGGTTTAAGATTGTGCTTTTTAACGAATTCACCTGAGGCGACGACAATGGCGGCGGCGCCGTCATTGATGCCGGAAGCGTTACCGGCAGTCACGCTGCCGTCTTTTTTGAAGGCGGGTTTGAGCTTGCTCAGGGTTTCGAAGGTGGTGCCGACTCTGAAATGTTCGTCTTTCTTGAAAACGATCGGATCACCCTTGCGCTGCGGAATTTCGACCGGAACGATTTCGGCGTCGAACTTGCCGGCTTCCCAGGCTTCGGCAACGCGCTTCTGGCTTTCGGCTGCGAATTTGTCCATTTCTTCGCGGGTGATTTTGAGTTCATCGGCCAGCCATTCAGCTGTCATGCCCATGTGCTCGCCCGAGAACACGTCGGTCAGACCGTCAAGAACCGTGGAATCTTTGAAGCTGACATCGCCAAGAGCGGTGCCGTTGCGCAGATTGGCAACGTGCGGCGCTGTGCTCATGCTTTCCATGCCGCCGGCAACGATACACTGGGCTTCGCCGGCCTTGATCGCATCGACAGCGAGAGCTATGGTCTTGAGACCTGAACCACAAAGCTGGTTGATCGCCCAGGCCGGAACACTTTCTGGAATACCGGCACCGAGAGCGGCCTGGCGGCCGGGGCCCTGGCCCTGTCCGGCCATGAGAACGTTGCCCATCATGACTTCGTCGATCTGTTCGGGTTTGACGCCGGCGCGGGTCAATGCTTCCTTTATTGCAATGCTGCCGAGTTTGTGAGCGGGTACGGCTTTGAGGGTGCCCATGAGAGCGCCGATGGCAGTTCTGGCTGCGCCTACGATGAATACTTCAGTCATTTCTTCTTAGCTCCTGTTCTTAATTGTTCTGGCCTGGTCAAAAATTCTCTGACCAGCGTGTATGTATGAACTCTGACCGGGTGCGCGGCAATCAGCGACACATGCCCGGCCGGAATGACGTGGTAATCGAGCCGGCCCTTCTTCGCGGCCTTGCATTCATGAATGGCGAAAGCCGCCTTCTCGGTGAAAACGTGGTCGTCTCGGGCCACCAGGCTCAAAATCGGCACATCGATGTCTTTAAAGTCGACCTTGCGACCACCTACCATGTATTCGCCCTTGTAAAAGGCGTTTTCCTGATAGAGGGTGCTGATCAGCTCGGTGTAAGCCTGCTTGGTGAAATCGACATTGTCGCTGCCCCAGATGTCGAGGGCTTCCCAGATTTCTTTGAAACCGGGCATTTCGAAGTTTTCGAGCAGGCGGCGATACTTGGCGAGCTGATTCTTCGGGTCGAGCAGCGGAAACGAGGCATGAAAGAAATGTGCCGGCACCAGCCCCTGAAAGGCCGCAGTCAGCTTATCGACGTCGAAGCCTTCGGTCGCTGTCCATTGTGCGAGCAGCCCGGAATCGGCGAGATCGAGCGGCGCCGTCAGCAGAAACAGCGTGCTGAGGTCTTCTCTCAGATCAGGGTGCGCCGCATACATGGTGGCCATCATACCGCCGATACATTGCCCGGCGAGCTGGACTCTGGCCTTTCCCGTGATTTTTTTGACCTGGCGAACGGCTCTTTTGACCCATTTGCTGACATATTGATCAAAGCCATAATTGCCCATACCGGCATCAGGATCACCCCAATCTATGAGAAAAACATCGAGCCCGGCGAGCTTCATCTGCTCGATCAGCGAGTGTCCGGGCAGCAGGTCGAGGATATAGTTGCGATTGATCAGCGAGGGAATTATCAGAACCGGGTCGTAATCTGATGCGAACTCAGTGCCGCAACGGTAGAGAGTCCAGCACCCCTGGCGGAACACCTGCACCTTCGGGGTGGGTTCCATGCCCAGTCGATGGCGGTCAGACTCGGTGTAGCTCTTGGTTACCGAGCGCGACAGCATTTCACGGTAAGCTTCCGGAATTTCCTGCGTGGCTTTCACAGCTTCCTGCTCCTGCATTAGAATTTATTTCTTCTGCTTTCTTGCTTTGGCATCTCTTGCTGGCGCTGCTGCTTCCTGCTTCTCGGCGGCGGGTGCCGCTTTAACAGCCGGTTTTGCCTGCTGCGCATCGACGTAGTCTTCGAAACGCTCGGTCAGGTCGATCAGGCGCTCTTCGATGTCGGTAAGCTTCTGCAGAATCTTGACGATTTCGGTGCGCGAGGGCAGGTTCATCGCGGCCATCTGCTCGTCGAGGGCCTTCGAGTAAAAGGCCTTGCCGGTCATGGTGGCGGCAATCGACTTCGACATTTCGCTGATGAACTTCTCGTTGTGAACCAGCTTTTCGAGGTGGTCACCCATAAGTTTTTCCCAGTTTTCTGCCCATTGCTTCATAATATCTTCGCCCATTGTAAACATTGTCGGTCTCCTTTTCAATTCATAAGAAAATCTATGGCACTGCGGCAGGCGTCTTTGCTGTTTCTGCCGGTAGTAATCCCGATATGGCCTGAGGGAATGGTGACTTCGCTGACGGGTGCTTTATCGGAGGCTGGCAGCGCGGTCGTGTGCAGCGGCGCGATATGGTCTTTCCCCGCATTCAAAATCAGGGTTTTCGCGCGGCGGGCGGACGGATCGACCTGGCGACCTTCGGCAGTCATCAGACGGCCCTGTGCCAGCAGGTTTTTCTTGTAGAGGTCGGTGATCAGTTCGTAGTAGGCCTTGGCCGGAAAGCTGACCGGGTCGGCGATCCAGCGTTCCATGGCGTTGTAAAGCTTGATGAAACTTTTGCTTTCGAACTTGTCGTGAAACATTTTTGCCTTCTGATAGACTCCCATCGGCTGCACGAACTGAAACGAGAATGCCAGCAGCCAGCCAGGCATTTTGCCCATACTAGCAGAAAATTCTTCGATCGGGAAATGTTCTGCATAAGTCGCGAAGATGCCGGCGTCTTTGAAGTCGATCGGCGCGGTCAGCAGCACGAGGTGGTCGACGAGGTCGGGTTCGAGGCAGCTGAAGGCGTAAGCCATGGTGCCACCGATACAGTAGCCGAGCAGGTCTACGCTTTTGATGCCGTGTTCGCGGCAGATCTGGCGGATCGCGCGTTTGATCGAGCGGTGATAATAGTGGCTGAGCGGCAGGTGGCCGACTTCTTCGTCGGGGTAGCCCCAGTCGATGAGGTAGGTCGGGCGCTGCTGCGCGAATTCTCTGATAAAGCTGGTTTCTTCGGTAACATCGAGAATATACCACCGGTTGATCAGCGACGGAATGATGAGCAACGGGGTGCCGGTGACGCCTTCCGGGCTCTTGAAGCGCAGCAGTGAAACGTTGCCGGCTGTGTAAACTTCCTCGCGTGGCGTGACGCCGCGCGGGTAGGTATCGAGTTCGCCGGCGGTTTTGCGCATGACGTGCTCGGTGATTGCGTCGAGATGCTGAACCAGGGTATCCATGTTTCCAATCATTTATTGTGACCTTTCTTGAAGGTATAGATATTGAAAATCCCGCACCAGGGCATAAGAATACGAATTTCATATCCCGGGCTTTCGGCGGGATCCCAACGCTTCAACTCTCGCCAGTCGTGAGTATTTTTGAATAGCTATGGCCTGGCGTCAATCGTGCCTGGCTCGGCAGAGCTGCTCTATCCTGCGCAGCTCTGCATAAGCACCTCCCTGTGCAAAAAGTTTACGCTTTTGGGATGCCCGCCTGCGCCCTGAGCAATTATATCAGCCTGTTCTATGAATCAGCTTTAATGCAGTCGTCATATTGCAAGCGGCGAGTATCTTCGTTTTTCTTTGCGGCTCTGTGTCTTTGTGCGAAGTCTTTTCTTTTTGTGTTCGGGCTGCCTTGCGGCAGCCCGAACGGTTCGGCAACATTGCCGGTCAATATAGTGGCTTAGAGTTTCAAGCCGCCATCTACTCCGATAACCTGCCCGGTGATGTATGAGCTCTCGTCGCTGGCCAGGAAGAGATAGGTCTTGGCGATTTCTTCCGGCTGGCCGAGGCGCTGCATCGGGGTCTTTTCTTCGAGCATCTTGATTACTTTCTCGGGAACGGTAGCGAGCATTTCGGTCCAGGTGTAGCCGGGAGCTACGGCGTTAACGCGCACGCCCTTGCGGCCGAGTTCGCGGGCCCAGGTGTAGGTCATGCCGATGACGCCGGCTTTGGCGGCCGAGTAGTTGGTCTGGCCGAAGTTGCCCTGCACGCCTACGATAGAGGAGGTATTGACGATCGAGCCTTTGCCGGCGGCGGTCATTTTGGCGGCCACGGCTTTGCTCATCAAAAACACACCCTTGAGGTTAACGTTGATAACGCGGTCAAAAGCTTCTTCGGTCATTTTGTGAAGAGTTGCGTCAGCAGTGATGCCGGCGTTATTGACCAGACAGTCGATTTTGCCATGAGCGCTGTGAATTTCTTCGACGACTTTGTCGACTTCAGCCGCGTTCGAAACGTCGAGCTTTTTGCCGACGATTTTGCCGGTGGCGCCGTCGGCGAGTTTAACGTCTTTGAGCGCGTTGAGGGCCTTGTCGCTGACGTCGAGAGCGTAAACGGTGGCGCCTTCTTCGGCGAACATCTGGGCGGCCTTGAGGCCGATGCCGGCGGCTCCGCCGGTAATCAGAGCGATTTTGCCATTCATTCTGTTCATGTTGATCTCCTGTCGGTTTCGGGCCTGTTCGGCTCCGGTAAAGTTATTGAAAAAGTATTATTGTATAAATGCGCATTGGACTCGTATTTAATCCCGAAGCTTCGGCCGTCAGCCGGAATGCTTTTTCTTCAGCGACTCGCTTCGCTCACAAGCTTACGAAAAAGCAAACCCGTCTTCCGGCCTCGCAACCAAATTCAATGTTCGTCTATGTAAATTGCTGGCGCGAACTTCTGCAGTTCTTTGCCGGGTGTTTCACCCGCTTAAAATTCGGGGTGTTTTGCGATGCTATAAAAGGCAGGGGGGCTGTCTCAGCGGGCATGTCTGCCGGAGAGACAGCCCCCTTAGCGAGCTGTCGTCGGTTACTTGCCGGCTTCTTTGGTCTTGGGGGTCAGGTTTTTGATGGTTTCTTCATAAACCCTCTGGTAGCGGGCGTTGAACTTTTCGATGTTTTCCTGGTAGAGGTTCTTGAGTTCTTCGTTTGAGCTTACGCTGTTGGTCCACATTTCGTGCATGAATTCAACGTTGCGGTTCATGTGGTCGAAGAACAGTTCCATGTTTTTCTTGGTGTAGCCGCTGTTCTGATCCATGGTGGCGCGCCAGAACTTGTTCATTACCTTGAAGTTGTCCTGCATCATCTGAGTGTACTCGTTAGTAAATTCCATCCACTTATTCATTTTAAAAACTCCTTGAAAATTTTTGATTTCGAACTTTTTGTTTAACTTATTGCTGCGTTGCAAAATTATTATCGTCGATTTGCTGCAAAGTGTCAAGAGTTTTTTTGAAATATTTTTTCAAAGGGAATATTATGCTTTACTGGTGCGCGTTTATGCGTTTTGCGTTTGCGTAAAAAACTCGTTGGCTCACGCAGAACGACTATAAAAACGTCATCCTGCCCGAAGTCGCAGGATCTCATTGAACAGGAATTGCCGGCTATCGATTTTCGCACAAAGACACAGGGGTTCGAAGAAGAAGAAGAAGAAGAAGAAGAAGAAGAGTAACCGCAGATGACGCAGATTGCCGCCGATTAGAAATCTGGGGAGGCAGCAGCCATGAGAAAGCTGGAACTGAAGCCGGCTTTGTGCTGCGACAGGCTTGCGACGAAAGCTGGTCCAGCGCTCTCTGGATTCTGCGACTTCGCTTGACGACTGCGCGCAGAATGAGAATATAATCGTCGTTCTGCGCGGAATCGCAGGATCTCATTGAATGAGAATTTGGCAGCAATCGCTATCGGGTTCGGTATCGATTATTCTATTGTTGAATGGCCTTCATTGCTCTTAACTCTTTTCAACCCTCTTGATATCGGCGTCATATGCGGTTCCGGCCTGCTCTTCGTGTCTTTGAGTCTTCGTGTGGTGCTCTTATTTGCTCTGCAGCAAAAAGCCGCGATTTTGCTATTGCAGCAAAACCGCGGCTTGATACTGTTTAAGGGTTACCATTCATAGTAGCGGTATTTGCCTTCGAGCGACTGCGCGCGGTTGGGCGACACCAGAATGGTTCCGCCCGTATAGGGAGAGGGCCGGGTCTGGTTGCTGCCTGCTTTTTCGAGTTGAATGCCGTCAAAGAACACAGACTGCGATGCGATATGGTTTTCTGTAGTGTTTTGCAGCACCATGTAGGTGTTTGAAGCTATTGCCGTATTCGGGCCGGTAAAGCTGAAATAGACACGGTGCCAGGTCATCGGCGGGTTATTGGTGCGGTTGGTCATAACTACACCACTGTTGATCGTGCCGGAAGCGGTAAGAGAACCGCTGCTGTCGATCAGTATGCCACGCCAGGTCTCGTTGCCGTCGCCATCGACCTCAAGCAGCCTGATTGCTGCAGATGCAACCGGATCAAGACTTACCCACGCTGACATGATCCATGTTGCGCCTGGTGGTGTCCAGGTAAGGGTTGCCACTTCCTGCCAGGCGCTGCCGGATGCAAGGTCCGGGCCGTTTACGCTGGTTACGACGTTACATTCAAGTGTAAGCTGATCACCATGCAGAGGAAATGCGCCAACAAAGGTTCCGTCCTGCAGGGTTTGCGTGCCGGAGTATACCCCGGGAGCACGCCCGACGGCGGGTGTAATCGAGACTGTGCCGGTGCCGGCTTCTCCCACCAGCAGTCCGCCTGGTATTGAGAAGTTTATCTCGGCGGCAGTGATTGCGTCGCCGGCTGGAATCAGGTTCATGCTGGCTTTGACCCAGTCGAGCATCAGAGGGACATTGCCGATGTTTCGATAAGAGATCTCGAAGTCTGGCGAAGGCGTGCCAGCCGGAATATTGCCAAGGTTCAACGGTGACAGAGTAAATATTTCTACAGCCGGAATCTCGCTGATATCCACCCGCACCTGAAAGGTGCCGCTTGCCTCAAAGCCGTCGGGAACCCCATTCCCGTTATCGTCTTCAAAGGCTGTGTAAGTGCCGATATACAACCCTGCCGGCTGCGAAGGCAGAATCGTCAGACTGGCGATGCAGTCGTTCTTAGTTGCAGCCGAACTGACTGTGAAGTTCGTAGGAATAAATTCGAGGCAGGAAGCGGGAACAGCGTCGGCGCCTTTGGTAAGAGGCGAAATTTCCCGCCAGGTTCCGTAAGAGAGCGTGGTGGTAGTGTCATTTTTAACCCAGAACAGCTTATTGTGCGGGCCAACACTGGTGATAGTGCCGAAGTCTATCAGAGGCTGCACCGAAAGCAGTTTCTGGCCGACTGTCAGGCTCAAAGTAAAGGTTGCGCCTGGTTCGCCGGCATCCCAGTTTCCGTCGCCGTCATCATCTAGAAACATCACCTGTTCGCCAGAGTACGGATATCCTGTTTGCCCTGTCGGTACAGTTACCAGAATAGTTGCGTTAACCATAGTTCCGATGGCCAGATTGTTGGTGGCAGGCTCGGGAATCATGCTGATTGACGCAATTGGAATCGGGCCGGCCGATACCGGGTCTAACGGTGCCTCGAGCAGGCAGACGTCGGTGGCAATATCCAAATTGCCGTCATTGTATATCGAAATGTTGATTGAGCCGGTTTGGCCTGCCGGCACAAAGCCAAGATCAGCAGGGTTTGGCTCTACTCTTATTATTCGCTTTGAAACGACTTCAATCTCAAGAGTCGCGGTATCGCTTGCTTCAAGTGCATCAAGAACACCATCGCTGTCATCATCGTTCCAGACCAGCAGGGTTGCAGTATAGCTGCCGGGCATGGTGCCGGCCGGCACTGCAACCGACCAGTAAGCTGATTTGGTCTGGCTTCCGGACATGGCGTCGAAAACTGTTGGATTGAAAATACATACTGACGCCGCCATGGTCGCAGTTCCGGTGGTCAGATCCGTTATCGCCTTCGCTTTGGTTTTTTTCAGAAGCAGCTTGCCAGTGTTCTGAACTTCGAAAAATGCGCTGTCAGATGTGCTGCCGGGCAGAGCCCCGGTAATCCTTATCGGGTCTGTGAGAATTGCGAGCGATTTGCCGCCAACCTGACAGAGCACATTAAAGCTGTCGTATGGGTCTTCGACCGGGCTAAACGTACCGGGGTTGTCTTTGTCGTCAAAAATCAAGGCAGGGGTGGCGACAAGATTGGCATAATTGCCATCGGGTTGCGGAGTTGTGCCATCTATCGTTATCGAGCCGACGGCATCAAAAATCTGGCCAATAGCAAGAGTGTTAGCCGGCAGCGGCAGGAACTCATACCAGATTTTTCCGAGCGTTTGTACCGGAGTCTCGGCTGAGTAAAGATCGACATCAGCCCAGACAAGATCGACCAGCTCGACGCTGCCGATATTTTTGAGCTGGAAGCTCATGGTTGCCGACTCACCGGGCACCCGGCCGCCGAAGTCGATTGTTCCTGACAGCACCTGAATCGCCCGGTATTCGTTAACATGCACCTTCATGAAGAAATTGAAGAACGGTTCGTCACCGTTTAGTTCATCGTTGCCGTCGAGGTCTTCATAAATGGTCTGACCGCCCTGATAATCGCCGACAGGAACACCGGCCGCAACGTATAGAGACATTGTCGCGGCTACTGTTGTGTGTGAAGCAACTACTGCTGGAAGAGTCGGGATAATGTTTTCACCTGGTATGACGCCGGTGCCGCCGAATATCAGGTCACCCTTAACCAGCTTAAGTTTGGTGAGATCGAGATCGCCCGTGTTTTCTATGGTAAAAGGCACGTTGCTGATCGTGTAAGTCGGAGTTCCGTTGCCCATGTCGATCGGCGTTGGCGATGCAACCAGAGCCATGTCCCCGATGCCTATTCTAACCTGAAAAGTATCGCTGGCCTCGGTATCGACCGTATCTTTAAGACGCCAGTTCATCAGGTAGACGCCCGGCGTTTCAAACTCCCATACGTCGGCTGAAATGCTTGCAAGCAAAACACCGTCGGTAGCGAGAGCCTGCGGGCCGGCCGGGAGTATGGTAACGGTAGTTGTGGCGCTGAGCCCGCCATCGTCAAGCAGTTCAAATTCGAGTGAGCTGAGGTTGACGTTACCGAGGTTAAGCGCGGAAATGGTCTTAGCTGTTGTTATCGAGTCCTGTGGCCAGTTACCGATATCGATGAGAGTTTCGTTAACGTCAACAATCGCTGTTTCAAGCACATTCACCTGCACGGTAAAGGTCGCATAAGGCTCTTCGGCCTCGCGGGCACCGTTTTCGATATAATAATCATCGAACGCATCCATGATGGCCGTGTATGTGCCAGAGGCCTGATTATAGGGTATGTAAAGAGAAAAAGACGCTGTCTTCGAGTTTGATACTGCGATTGAAAAGTCACTTGCCGGCGAAAATGTGATGTAGCTGCGATGTATGTAATCTGAATCATTGGTATGAACGAGATGCGAAGGTCGCCAGGCAACATCGGTCAGTTCTACATTTCCGGAGTTGACTACGCTGGTGGGCCCGACCCATTTGAGTTCGCCGACTTTCATGTCGCCAAAGCCAATCGTCGTAGACGCCAACGCAATTTGCCGCTGAGCGATGACGATCGAATTCGATATATCTGTGCCAGTGACGGTTGATGCGTCATTGAGATCAGTTCCGGTGAAGGTGGCGATCATGCTGTAGCTGGCTGGATCAAGGCCGCTGATCGTCTGGGCACTGCAATACCAGGTGAAGGTCGCCGGAAAGCCCGGTGCTATATCGGCGCTCGCCGGTACTGGCCCGACCAGCTCTGATAAACTGCCGCCCGCGTTGCTGGTTGGCACAGGAGTAGTCGGAGTGACGTCCGCAATGGTCGATCCGCTGGCAACCGGGTTTGTTACGCACAGTGTCACAGTGACTGTTGCGCCTACTTCGACCGGTTCAGGAGAGAGAAGCAAATCACCTGTCAAATAGCTCTGTTCCTGGTTTTCAAAGTAAAGTTTTCCAAGAACTCCTTTGAATGTATATTTTGAGCCAGATTTTGAATAATGCCTTATGTCGATGCGCCAGGTGCCATAGTTGGTACTGCTGGTATCAGAGGTTTTGAAAAAAGGTATTATCACCCCCGCGCCGCCTTCTAGATAATCGCTGAAGATAAGTGCAGCTGCCTCAGTTTCTGGAGCGATCGGGTTGTCATATACTGCAATGATGTAATAATTAGGATTACCCGAGGTGCCACTGAATTTGCCATAGATTGTCTGCCCATGGTTAAAAGCATATTGTTCAGGTATATATGGCGAATCGTTGGCTGAGAGCATACCTGCCAGGTCTAGAATTTCCCATCCCCCGGTGCCACCCGGTGGCGAAGATACGACGTTTGTGGGGTTATTTGCATCAAAACCACTTACTGTTGCGGTTATTGTTCGTGCGCCATCTGTAGCAGCCGGGTCAATATCCACATGGAAACGGATGTCAAGATATCCCTCTCCTGGAATCAGCGTGCCGCTTGCAGGCGAGACAACGGTTTCGCTATGAAAACCTGTTGGAGCATAGGTGAGACTGGCTGTATTGAAAATAGCATCAGCCTGTCCGCTGTTGGTGACTCTGACATCTACTATCAGGTCTTCCTGCCCGGGTGATACTTTATCATAAACTTCATTCAGCGATGCTATTGCCAGGCTTGGCGGAGTCTGAACGACACAGATGTTGCTTGAGTTTGTCGCGGCCCAGATTTTGGGATCGACAACCACATTGTTGTCAAAGCCAAATGCAGCGCATTGTAGAGATAAGTCGCCGAGTGCCGTTGCCTGCCATTGTAGCTGATATGATTTGCTGGTTGCCCCTGCAATATCTTGGCGAACCGGAATTGGACCGCTTACCCACGCCGCGCCGCCAGTTACCAGAGTCATGGTTGCCAGTTCGACGTCCACTGCGGTAGCACTTCCGATATTGTTTACAGTAACAGTTGCGATAAAAGTCTGGCCAAGGCTGACGGTGTCGGGCAGGGTGACGCTGAGAGTGAGACTTGCCGGGTTGCCTACTTCGAAATAGTTCTCGGCCAATGTAATTGAGTCAAACACGCGGGTACAGGTAACCCGCCAGGTGCCTGCTTTTGCCAGTGAAATGATTTCGTCATCGAACAGGCCAGTATTGTCAGTGGTGATTGCCGGATCCGAAAAGGTCACCTCGTTGTCATCCGGATCATACCAGCGCATGCGGTGTTCTTTGAGTGGCGCCAGATTTTCGGCCCGGCCATACACAGTGTAAGAGCCAACATTGAATGAAGTCTGCGGTATATCTCTGGAAGCATCTTTGAACGTATCGACAAAGCCGGCGACTATTGTCCATTGGCCTTTGAAAGTAGCCCCATCATTGTTCGAAGATGGAATCAGCAGGTTGGCATCGCGAAATTTGATCCAGGCATCTATGGTCGCGGTGCCGGTAGCCGAGCCCGGATCGACTTCGAGAAGGTATCTTACCGACGATGCCTGTCCGGCGTAAACAGCAATTGGCAGGGTAGTCTGGGGAACTATATTCTGATAGCTGCCCCAGCTGAATTTGAGCTCGGAACTGTCCCATAGCGCGGCGGCGTTGTCGTCGCCTTCGTTTTCGACCAGAATATCGACCGGAACATCGGTCTGGCCAAGATATACTGTGGCTGGTGTTGTCACGCTGAGCACCTTAAGTTTGGCAGGGGATCTTATTAACCATGTGTGGGTAGAAATTGCATGAGTGTCATAGACATCGATACCGGTGATGTTGTTGGTTCCGGTGGCCGTAGCATCTATCCAGTCTGTGTCAGGAGTACTCGAGGCAAGAACATCGACTGAAAAAGTAACAGTTATAGGATTTTGACCGTTTTTGGGAATAATAGTGCCGGTTGCAGGGCCAATGAGAGTCCAATTATATAGCCCAACTGCCGGAATTTTAAAGGTCAGGCTGGCGCCTCCGAAAGAGATATCAGACGGGCCAGGGTTAATAAGCGTAACGGCAACGGGTACGCCGCCCTGTCCCTGAGTAACAGACGTTTTAGGGCTGGAAACCTGAGTGATTTCGATGCGGGTGCGCCTATACAGGCAGGCAACGCTTCTGGGCGATTCTATGCCACGCTTATCGACGTCTGTTATACAATAATACAGATCGTTTTCGGTCGGATTATGTTCGTAAGATGCGCTGGGAGATGTGTCTACCAAAGTCCAGGGTTCGGCTCCGGTCTTGCTCGAATAAATTTTGTAGTAGTCCAGCGCGTAGTTCCCGCCAGCCAGGGTTGAACTCGGGTTCCATGTCAGCGAAGCAGTTCCGGTAACGTTTTCTGTTACTTGAAGTCCGCTGGGACTGAAATTACAGTAGATTCTATCGAACCAGTGGTGAACGTGGTTGTATTTTGGTTGTCCTGTTGCATCAATCGGCGAAACAAATAGACCCCAGTTCAATTTGATTGTAAAAGATTCTCCTGCTGGTAGAAGTGCTGTCCACGTTGCCGGTCGGAACGGCCCGGTTGCAATCTGGTCATTACTACCCGAATAGCTTGCTGAACGAAAGCGGGTGCCGAAAAGAGTTCCGTCCGACCCTTTATACAGTCCTCCGTTAGCCGATATTGACCAATTTTGTCCGTTGGCAAACAAATCAACCATGTAGTAGTCTGAAACACGAATGTCTACGTAGGCCGCTGAAGCCAGCGTATTACCGCCCTTCAATGCCTGGTAGAATTCTACCAGCATTGTGCCGTCTGATTTGAAGCCGTTTTTACAATCTATCCATGCATGTGTGCTGCCGGGGGGGTCTCCGACGCTATCGTCGTGCTCGTATCCAATGGTGAAATAGCTACCATCGTTTATTTCAAAGAAAGTCCAGCTGCCGGTGTCAGTTTCAAGCTCTGCGTTTATAGCCTGCTCCAGCGCATAAGCTGAAATTGGCAGAAGAACGATTGCCATTATCATAAGTGCCTGTAGCCAGTTCGTATTTCGCTTGAACCCTGATTTAGAAATATTTATAGCATTCATAGCTGTTCTCCTGCGTTTTCTTCAGGAATGTCTTGTAACGCCGTAGCCGCCTTAGGCATGCTTTTCCTGAAACTCAATATCAGTCTTATCAGAAATACATAGCCGAGGAGCATCAGCAGGCGCATGCCGTAGAGCCAGGTGAAGTCATCGATGGCCTGGCCGCTCAGGGCTGATTCATGCAGCTTTTCGAGACGGGCGTCATTATGCAGTTCGGCCATGGCCAGCGAAAGCTCGCGTAGCTCGGTGTCGAGTGGAAAGCGGTTGAGGTAACTTCTTAACTGCTTTTGTGCTCTGCGATAGGGAAGCATGCTTATCAGAACAAGCAATTCGTCTCGGGCTATCGCTCGATCTCTGAGAGAAGTTGTGAACGGTTGCGAGCTTCTTTCGACTGTCCAGTCCGGGGATGAGGCTGGAACTGCCAGGTCATGAGCTCCTGCCTTATTCCAGAGCTTGTTGGCGATCAGATCGTCGCCAGCTTTTCCCGCTCGTCTGGCTTTCTCAATGAGTTGCAGGGCCTGACGCGAAGGAATCGACGGTGGCGATACGGCCGTTCTGGCCGTAACTGGCAGTGTTGTAAGTATCAGCAGTAACAGCAGGATGATGCTAAAACAAGATGAGATATGGCCTGTTCTAACGTTTTGGGTGCTTATGCGGGCATTTGTGGTGAAAATTACTGGCATCTGGTTCATTATTCACCTCTGCCTGAGGCAGAACCCTGAAGTATCTCAATTTTGCGCTGCAGCTTCTGGCATTCCCGGGTCAGGCGGGAGCATTCCGGGCATGCAGCAGCCTGCTGTTTGCGTCTATCAGCCTCAATATTGTCCTTAAAATCCTGCATTGCCCGCCAGCCCTGCCATACCAGCAGAAACAGTAGAATTGGCAGTGTCAGAAGTCTTATGAAAAGACCCCAGAGCGAATAACCTGTGTGTTCGGTTGAATTTGCGAAGAGGCTGGCCGGCAGTTCCTGTCCGGGGGTGAGCCATGGCGGCCGGGCGAGTCGCGGTTCGAGCTGACGGGCCTGGCGCCACAATTCTTCGGCTTCCATCGGGCGGTGCGCTTCGTAGGCCCGCAAAGACTTGGTCAGCAGGTTCGCGATGGACGAGTCTGCATCGGCAAGGCTGGCGGGCGTGATAGCAATGATTGCCAACAAAACGAGTGTCAGACAATACACCGAGCGATTGAAAAAAGCGCGGGTCTTGAACGGTTGGTAACAGCCCGGGTCTGCCAGCTGGGAAATCTGCAGCAAAAAATTGGCGTGCTGCAGCGAATAGCTCGCTTTTGCCGCAACAAACCCCAATGTTACCGGGTTCTGCCCGATACAGGCGATGTCTGTATAATTTTTTTTCACCCTGTCTGATTCTAACAAAAATATCGGGTTTGATCTATCTAATTGTACCAGTTGCAGGGCCAGCCTTCTTAGCGCTTTCCTGATCCTGTTGTGCGCAAAAGCTCATTCAAAGCTGCAATGCCCTGAAGACGGGCTTGTTTTTTTGTAAACTTGTGAGCGAAGAGGTTTGCCGAAGGCAAAGGCCAGCTCTGAGCCAATCCTGGAAAAAAAAAGCGTTTGCGGCTTCCGCCACAAACGCTTTTTAGCTGAATAAACTGTTAAATCACACGTGCTTTCGCCCTTTGAACATGTAGATCAGTATGCCGACAGGGCCTGTAATAAGAGTGAAAAGAGCCCAGATCAGGCGATGTCGCAAGCAACGGCTGTCCTGCGCGATAAAGCCCACGGCTATCGTCTGAAAAAGAAAGGCGAATATTGTATAGGCTGCCAGAAGTGCTGGAAAGAATCCCATGGTTGTTCTCCTTGTTACCTGCCAAACAGGCTCTTGATGCCGTTGCCAATGGTTTTGGCCACCGACGAAGATGCGTTGCCGACCTGATTTACCAGCCAGCCGCCAGCCTGTAGAACTGAGCCACCGGCAACCGCCGCGCCACCCAGAATGGTGTTGCCGATGCCGCCCTGGTTCATGCGGTCTTTGCCCCAGCCGGTCATGCTGTTTCCAAGAACGCTGGGTATGCGCGAAGACATGCTGATAACGGTGCCGGGCAGACCAAGAATCAGCTTCGAGGCGCCACCGGCAAACTGACCCCAGTCGCGGCTGTTCCAGCCGGTGACGACTTCGTTGACGCCTGAGGCCATGTTATCTTCGGTCGCCGTCGCGAACGGAGTGCCGCTCGAACTGCCGTTGATATCGATCATCAGGTTTTTATAGCCGAGCATCTTACCAAGAAAAGTGTCGCCGAGAGGCTTCTGCCAGGCCTGGGTGAATTCGTCGATATCCATTTCATGACCGGAACGGGTTCCCCAGTAAGAGTCGCGCATGCGTACCGAAGTGATCTTGCCAGAATCATCGCGGGTGTAACCGTAGATATTGACCCAGTGCGGAGTGCCGTCTCCTGAATCGACGAGCACGATAACCGGTTTGCCGTCATCGATCTTTTTTGCGATGTCTTCGATCGAGCAGTTGTGGCGCTGCTGTGCTTTAACACCATTTTTGTTGAGATGGTCGACGATAATCGGCGGCGAAGTGAAAATGCCGCGCGGATTGCTTGCTTTATAAATATCCTGAGCGTCCATGTCGATACCCAGGCCTCTGAAAACTGAGGTCATCGCGAACTGACCGCAATAATTGTCGCCGTCTATCGAGATTTTTTCGTCTTCGTAACCCGGCAGAATCTTGCTGTTGCTGTCTTTTTCTTCGGGCGCACTGGCGACAGGCTCATCTGAAACGTTATCTTCTTCGTCGGTCGGCAAAACCGGTGTCAGTTCGTTTTCGGGTTCGTCTTCAGGCTCGCTGACGATTTCGTCATCAGCCACCACCGCTTCAGAAGACTCTTCTGGTTTGGCCGCTGCAGGCTCTTCCTGTTCGGTGGCCTTAGGAATAGTTATTGTGCTGTCTTCATCGAAAGGCCCGGCGAACCCGGTCGCTGAAAGCGTTAAGCTGACAGAAACAACGAAGACGACCAGAATAAACGTGAATAAATTCAAAGACTTCTTCATAGAATACCTCTTTCAAGAAGCTGATTAATTCTAACAGTACAACTGGTGAACCGCCAGAGGATAAAGATTTAACAGATATACCAATAATACCGCAATCTTATCAGAAAGTTTATTTTTTTATATTCAGTCGATATTGAACAGATCGCTGCTTGGTGGTTTACCTGACTCATGTCCTGAAACGCTTGCGGCAGAGCCGCGGCGGGTTTTGTATTCGACGCCTGGCGGTGGCGGCGAATCGGTAAAATGCATGACTCCATTGGCATCTTTCCATTGATAAATCGTGCCGGGGCGATGGACAACTGGAGGCGAAACCGTTGTCGGCGGGTTCACCGTCGAGGTGCTGCCAGAACCTGCCTGGTTGCCGCGACTGGACAGATAGCGTTCGACATTCGACGACTGGCCCAGAATTGCACGCATCTGTGCGGCAGTGAGATTGCCGAAGGTTTCTCGGTCGAGAATCTGCGCAGCAGTAAAGGCGTGTTGCGGGTAGTCTTTGACAAAATTCTTCAAAAAAGCAGCCATGCGGTTGTCGCGGTTGTTGTGCTTCGAAAATGAGTCGAGAACAAGCTTCTCGCCATCTGGAAGCTCTCTGGCCAGCCTCGTGAAAATCAGGGCGTTGATCGCTTCTACGTGCAGAAAATCTTCGCCGGAAATCTGGCCGCCGGCGATCGGGTAGGTGTCGTAACCACCCTCGGGCTTTTCGATTTTAACCGTCTGCAGGCTGTTTCTCGTGTAATTTTCTTCCTGCGGGAAGAAGAGTGCCTTGATGAAATTGGCGAAACCCTCTGCAAAAGAGGCTTTGGGCGCAGTCTTTTCGTTTGAGTAGTGGTTGTCGTCGAACCCGTAGCCATCGTGCTCAATAGCAGTCAGGTCGAGAGCGTGCCCGAACTCGTGGGCGTAGGTGCCTTTCATCTGCTCGGCCGCGTTGGGGCCATAACCGATGCAGTTCACCCCACTGATGCGCATTTCAGAGTGAACGTTGTAGGCCCCGTTTTCGTATCGGTATACTTTGGCATTCTGTGGCCAGAAGTCATCTCTGATTTTTGGGTAGCGCCCGGTGTCTTCGTAACCTGTGATATCCATCAGGTCTACCTTTATGCTACCGTTATCGCTGGGATAGCGCGGCTTCAGCTCGTTGAATTTCTGGTGTGAAGAAAACCGGCAGGTTTCGAGCAGACCGCGTTGCAGGTCGGTCAGCCGGCTTTCGTCACCGCCCATCAGCTGCAGCAGATGCGCTTCATCGCGCACCTGAACCGATCTTACCAGGTAGGCATTGCGGCCATCTGCCGATTCGACCAGAGTTTCGTTGCTGCCGGTCGCCCGCATCAGTTCCTGAACCGGCCCGTAGCGGGTGATAACCGAATAGGTCATGCTCTGCGTAACTGCCGCGAACAGGCTGCCGGCAAAGATGCAGAAAAAGAGGGCAACAAAAAGTTCAAGATGGCGATGCAGTCTCATTCTCATTTTTTACTCCCGGCCTGGTCGGCAAAAAAACGTACCGCCTCAGAATACTTCGCTTTCTTCTGCGCGTTGCTGCTGGCGATTTCCTGAATCTTGCTGCGTTCGAACTGATCCGGGTATTTACTGGTGTCGCCGGCGACCGCGATAACTGCATCATAATCAGGCAGATACTTGACCCCGATCTTTACCCAGGACCCGATTTCGTCTGGTTGCTGGCCGGTTCTGGTGGCAAGAACCCGTATTTTTCTCGCCGAATCTGGTTTGAGCTCTTTGAGGGTGCGCAGATTGGTCAGAACCTTGAGGTCTTTGGAACTGTCGAAGTAAATCTCAAGATCGCTGAGATTGCCGAGTGCGCTTTCGAGAATCACCGACAGCTGGAGTCTGCCATTGATGTCGAAACGTGAGTCACTCACCAGCAGCGAAAGGTTCGGCGGCAGCTGATAGCTGAACTGGTCTGCCGGCGGCCGGGCCGATGTTGCAGTGGCGATCATCGACAACATAACAAGCAGTAGAAACACTCCTGTGGACGGCATCTTCATGAGAATCTCTCCTGTTTTCGCAAATCTTCGGCAATCGGCGCAATCTTTTGATAGGTTGCTCTTCTGGATCAGCTGTCGGATTTAACCTTCGCTTCGAGGTCGCGCAGGCGCTTGAGAATTTCGGCCATGGTTTCGTCGTTGCCTTCGGGTTCGGGCTCAGGCTCGGGGGAAGGCTTCTGCTGTTTTTCTGCTTTTGCCGGCTGCTGTGCCATGAAGGGGTTGAAGGGTGACTGCATCCAGGGGTTCTGGAACGGCATGGTCGGCATCTGTGGCATCTGAGGCATGCCGGGCATGGTTGGCATGCTGAACTTGCCTTCCTGGAAGTTCTTGTAGACATCCATCATCCAGGGAAAAAACTTCTGGAAGAAACCTTCGATCGCGTCAGGCGGCGATTGCAGGATCATCTGATAAAAGGTGAGCGGAAGCAGATCGTAGCGTTCTTCGAGCAGAACCTGCATGAGAATGTATTTGGTAATGTCTTTGCCGGTGCTTTTTTCAATGACCTTTACGCGATCGCCGCGTTGCAAAAAATCTCGGATTTCAGTCAATGAAACGTAGCGGGCTTCTTCGACACAGTAAAGACGACGGTTATCGTACTTTTTTATCAGTATTTCTTTCACTCAAGACCTCGGCAATGTGATTGAGGGCTGCAGGAATAATGGTCAGGCCGACATGGTGCGTGTCGAGAACTTTGACGCCGCCAAGCCGGGCGCCTCTCGCCCGCAGACCCTTCGTCCAGGTCGCGCTTTTCAGGAAAAGCACGCCGTCGCTGTCGTCGGCAAATTCTCCAACCGGCAGTTCCAGCCAGCCAAACTTGACCGTGTCGATCGTTTGCTTGGTTCCGGCGAGAACATGACAGGTGACCGAAGGATCAATGCCCTTTTCGTTGAGCAATCTTATCACATCGCCGCCTTCCTGTATAGCACGGTCGATGCCGTCTGATACCAGGAGGGTCGAAACGCCGCCATTATAAAGAGCCGACCGGGTGTAATTGGCGTCGGGCGTGCCACTCTGGCTGTTGAAGCCGATGCCATCTTTTACCCAGTTGTGCAGCATCTGAAACTGCCCGGGAAATAGCTTGTTGTGATGATAGTTGTCGATGAACATGCCCTGCCAGAGCATGGATTCCGGGCCGAGGGGGGCAGCCAGATTCTGCTGCTTCACGGTAAAATTGTAGGCATAGTATCTGAAAGCTGTATCTATACCCTTCAGCGGTGACGCCACGAATACGATGTTGCGAATATCGTGACGGAACGGAGTCAGCCATTTGAATTCGTGTGTGTTGTCGCCGAGACTGGAAGCGTAGATTCTGACCGACATCGCGCCTTTGCTGTGGCAGATGACATCGACCTTGGAAGAACCGGTAACCGATTTTATGCGGTCGATGGCGTTGGCGAGCTGCTGTGCCTGCAGAAAATTGCAGCCGTGCGGGTGCGAATAGGTTATGGCGAAAACGGCAAAACCCTTTTTTACGAGGAACTGCATCATGCCTGGCTTTTCGATGTGCCCGTCTTCTGGCAGGTCGAATGTCCAGGGGTGGCAGAAGCCACGGCAGGCATTATCGCCGGCGCCATGTACAAGCAGGACCGGAGTTTTGTTCCGCGCTCGTGTCCAGTTCGGGGCGAAATGCAGCAGAACGTTGCGTGAATGCGGCTTGTTGGTGTTGAAAGCCTTTTGAATTATGCGATGATTCTGCCGGCTCTTGATATGAAAATTCTCGGTGACGAAATGCGGGTCGTCGTCTTCGAGCAGTTCGATTCGATCCCAGGGGTTGGCATCGCGGCCGCTCAGGTCACTGATGACTTGAACTTCGGCACCGACCGGCAACTGGCCGATGAACGCAACCAGCAACAGGCAGCAGAAGAGGGCCTTTATAAAATCAGATGTCAGAAAACAGTTTCTGCGCATTATATTCACTACTCTATACACCTTGCCTTGCCAGGAATTATATTCTTATCGAACTACTGGTGATCGGCTGCTTCGCAAGATAATAGCTAATGAATACGGGTCAGAACAGACAAAGCCTGCCAGATCACTCCTGCATGAATAATTCTAACCGAAAATTATCATATTTCCAAGGGGCCACCCCCGCTTTTTTTACATTTTTTTGCGCAAAGCGGTACATAGTGCTGTATTCGTGCTCAGCAAAGCGGTTCTCGTTCTCGTAATCGGTGCCGCGAGTGGTCTGGCAACATTGAATCTGGTGTTATCCGTCATTGCGACTGCGAGGCATAGCCGAAGCAGAAAGCAATCTCACAGACATAAGGATTGCTTCGTCGCTGCGCTCCTCGCAAAGACCATTTTTTACCATGCGATTCAACTTTGACAGACCACTAGTTCTCTGTCACATAAGAGTTTAAGAATACAATCTGAGAGTCTCTGCTTTTGCCGGGCTCTCGGCGGAATCTCATTCGCTACAACTCTCACCAGATGAGAGTATCGTTGAATAGCCATGGCTCTGCGTCAATATTGCCTGGCTCGAAGTTTCCGCGCCTGAGAAACCCGCCTGCGCCCTTGTATGATTTTTTACCAGGTGTAAATTGTTAACCAATCGACCCTACAATTCAAATGTGACAGAGGACTAGTAATTCAAAAGTTACTTTTGTGGGCGAAGGTAGTATCATGATGGCATGAACGACGAACAGAACAATGAGCAGTGTGAAATATCGCCTGAGCTCAGCCAGAAGCTGCAGGATATCAAAGACCGCTGCACGCCACCGGCGCGCATCAGCCACAACGCCTTTTATATCATGCTTTTTCTGGCCTCATTGTTTGTGTATGTGTCGCATGCACTGGTAACTGACGGCGTTGACTGGGATTCCATGCGCTACAGTCACGGTCTGTTACCGCTCGATGTCCTGATGATGCGAAACGCCATGATTCCGCGGGCATTGCCTTTTCTGGTTGGCCTGTTTTATCTGCTGTCGTTCAAATTCAAGTCGCTGCGCTCGCCGGTTTTCCTGGCCTGGTTCACGCTGGTGCTGTTCGGTCTGGCCGCGGTATATATCTGGACATCGGCACTGTTTTCGTTTCACCTGCTCAACATCAGATAATTTTCCCGCACAATATTTCATTAAATCACTTGCCAAACTGTTAAAACAGGCGTAAAAGTGCTGCATGCACGCTAATTACTGGCAGATGCCTTTCAGGAACAAATCATGCAGCAGTTTCTCATTGCAATCGCCCTGATAACCACCGGCGGAATTCTGGCTTTCATCACCAGAAAGAACCGGGATGTCAGCACCATAGTCGGTGCCGGATCAGCAATAATCGGCTCACTTATTGCAGTTGTACCTGTAGTCAGAGTGCTGTTCAGTTCTGTCGAACTGCCTCTGCTGCTGCTCAATCTGCCTCTGGGTCAGGCTACTCTCAGACTCGATGCCGTCTCGGCGTTCTTCAGCCTGCCGGTATTGCTTTTGCTGGCTGTAGTCGCTTTGTTTGCCGGCATAGAAGCCGCGCACGACAAGCATGCCCATGATGGTTGGCTGTTTTTCAACTTTCTAGGGGCAGCGATGCTGCTTCTGCTAGTTGCTGCCAACGCCGTACTGTTTCTGGTTGCCTGGGAAATGATGTCGGTAGCTGCGTTCTTTCTCATTGCCTGGCGTGACGAAATTGCCTCGGCCCGCAACGCCGCCTGGAAATTCCTGGTAGCCAGCCATATCGGTACAGCTGCATTGATGCTGTTGTTCGCCATGCTTGGCGCGCATGCCGGCAGCTATGAATTCGCGCAGTTCTCTGGCGCCCATTTCACCGATGGAATGGCATCTGTCGCATTTTTTCTTGCCCTTTTCGGATTTGGCGTCAAGTTTGGTCTGTTGCCGCTGCATGTCTGGCTGCCAGAGGCCCACGCCTTCGCAGACGCGCCGGTATCTGCCGTGCTTTCTGGAGCCATGATCAAAATGGGGTTTTATGGCCTGCTGCGAATACTTATGCTGCTGCCTAATATTTCGGCTTCGTGGGGCTGGGTGATGGTCGCCGGCGGTCTGCTGACCGGAATCTTCGCGATGGCTATGGCCCTGGCCCAGTCAGACCTCAAAAAAGTCGTTGCCTACAGCAGCGTTGAAAACGCCGGTATAATTACGATGGCCATTGGCTGCTCAATTCTGGCAATAGTCTGGAAACAGCCTTTCATTGCCGGCGCCGCCATGGCTGGTGCTCTGCTGCATATACTCAATCATGCCGTCTGCAAGGGCATGATATTTCTGGCTTCTGGCGTGGTTTATCACACCATAGGCACCCGCAAACTCGAAGTAATGGGTGGAATCGCCCGCAGCATGCCGTTCACGGCCACATGCTTTGCCATCGGAGCCACGGCCATTGCCGGTCTGCCGCCTTTTAACAGCTTTATCAGCGAATTCATAATTTTCGTCGCCGGTCTGCAGGTTGCAACATTGCAAGAGCCTGCAGCGCTGCTGCTGGCTTTTTTGATAATGAGCGGCCTTGCTTTGATTGGCGGACTGGCTGTCGCCACTTACGCGAGGACCTTCGGGCTGGTATTTCTGGGAGCCCCCCGCCAGGAAAAACGCCATGAAATAAGCGATATCGCGCCCTCTCTGCGCCTGCCATTCATGATTCTGCTCGGTTTTATTCTTGTACTGACCGTTACCTCGCCCTGGCTGGTGGAAATACTGCTTCGGGTCGCCGCAACGCTGATGGCTGGTCATCAAGGGTTTGCCCTGGCTGATCTGCAGGGTGAACTTCTGCATAAACCGCTGATAATAGTTGTACAGTTTTCGGTCGCGCTGCTGGCACTGGTTATAGCAGGATGGCAGCTTCGCAGCAGATTTTTCAGCACCGGTGACCGCAGTGACCGCCCAACCTGGGACTGCGGTTATGCCGCTCCCGATGCGCGCATGCAGTATACCTCGTCTTCTTTTGCCCAGACGATAGTCGATATTTTTTCGCCTGTGGTCAGGCCTTACAAACATGGCGAAAAGGTAACCGGACTGTTTCCGCAACATGCCAGCTTCAGAAGTGATGCGCCAGACTCGCTGCTACGCTATCTTTTTACCCCTGTATTCGGTCTGGTAGAGCGTATTCTTCTGCCTCTGCGCGGTCTGCAGCACGGTCGCCTGCATCTCTATATCTGTTACGTCGCGATAACCCTGCTGGCACTGCTGGTCTGGAAGGTGGTGGCAATATGATCAGTCCTTCATCCATTCTCATCTGCCTGGTTATGATAGTTCTTTCGCCCTTGCTGCCGGGCATCATCAACAAAACCAAGGCTTTTTTCGGTGGCCGACAGGGCCCGCCGGTACTGCAGCTTTACCTTGACATCGCCAAACTGCTGCGCAAAACCTCGGTTTACAGCCAGACGACAACAGTGGTAACCCGCATCGCGCCTTTCGTCATACTGTTTTCGACGCTCGCCGCCGCCCTGCTGGTGCCTGTCGCCTTTCGCGGCGCCGGCGTCTCGTTCACCGGCGACATCATATTGCTTGCCTATCTGCTTGGTATCGGGCGTTTCTTCATGGTACTCGCCGCCCTCGATACCGGGTCAGCCTTCGAGGGAATGGGCGCCGCCCGCGAAGTGCTTTACAGCGCGCTGGCCGAGCCGGCGCTATTCTGCGGCCTGCTGGTGCTGATCAGTGAGACTTCACAGACCAGCCTGTCGGCAATCTACGAAAAGCTGACGGCCGAGTGCTGGTGGCAGAACCCGATGACCTTTCTGCTCATCGCAGTCAGCTGGATGATAGTGCTGCTCGTCGAAAACGCCCGTATTCCGATCGACGACCCGAACACCCATCTCGAACTGACCATGATTCATGAGGTCATGATTCTCGACTACAGCAGCAAAGATCTCGCTCTAATCGAATTCGCCGGCGCCGTCAAACTGGCGGTGTTCAGCAGTCTGCTGGTCGGTCTCGTCTTCAGTGGCAATGAGCTGAGTCTGCCGCTGCAGTTGCTGGCTTTCGCGGCGGCAATGGCGCTGGTTGCCATCGTTGTCGGGGTCGTCGAATCGACTATTGCCAGATTCCGGCTGCTGCATGTTCCCAAGTTCATCGTCGGGTCTGGAGCGTTGGCGATTATCGCGCTCATTCTCAAGCTTTCAGGAAATTAACCTATGAACGGTATAGCCACACTACTTGCAATTTCATGTCTGTTACTGCTCGGTTCCAGCCGTCTTCTCGTTTCGATACGCATGGTCGCGTTTCAGGGCGTTCTGCTCGGTCTGCTGCCGCTGTTTGTCGCCGGATCCGGCCATATTGGCGCGGCAGCGCTGATTCTTACCATTACCAATATCGGCCTCAAAAGTATTCTGCTGCCATGGTTGCTGACCCGGGCTCTGTTCGAATCAGGCGCGCGTCGCGAAATCGAGCCGTTCATCGGTTTTGGCGCCTCGATTATGGCGGGCGTCGTTTTGCTCGCCATTTCGGGCTATATTGTTAACCGTCTGCAGAGCACGGCTGAGATAAGCTCTTCAATCACGCTGATCGCCGGCTTTTTTATGGTCTTTTCGGGTTTGTTTCTGCTGATTACCAGACGCAAGGCGCTGACTCAGACTCTCGGCTTTCTCGTTCTCGAAAACGGTGTTTTCACCACCGGCCTCAGCCTGGGCAGTGAATTTTCAGTGTATGTCGAACTTGGCATTCTGCTCGACGTCTTCGTCGGTATCTTTCTCATGGGTATCATGCTGTTCCACATCGACCGCGAGTTCGATCATCTCGATGTCGACCGCTTCAATGAGCTTTCCGATCTGACTGTCGATGTTGCCAGTAATGAGGAGGCCAGCGAATGATCACCGCCTACGCCCTCATCATTCTGCCGGTTATTACCGGTGTCATATCGTTGTTTATCAGCTCGGAGCGCGTGCGCCGCAATCTTCTGATGATTGTGGCCTTCGTTCACCTGTTCATGAGCATACTGCTCTGTAACGGCTCTGTCGGCGAACTCAACGGTATCTGGCTCGGCCTCGACGCACTCAGTCGGTTGTTTTTGATCATCACCAGCCTGCTTTTTACCGGTTCGGCAATCTATTCGATGGTTTATCTCGACAAACATCCGCATTTCAATGGCCCAGCCATCGCCGGTCTGCATATGCCAGCCAACAGTAATGCCATTTTTGCCGCCTGTATGCAGCTTTTTCTCTCGGCGATGAGCCTTGCTATATTGAGCACGCACTTTGGTCTGCAGTGGATCGGTATCGAAGCCACGACGCTGGCGAGTACACCGCTGATCTACTATCATCGCAGCCGGCGCTCGCTCGAGGCTGCCTGGAAATACATGATTCTCTGCTCGGTCGGTATCGCGCTCGCCCTGATGGGAGTGTTCTTTCTGGCCATGACCACCTCTTCGCACGTTCAGCATTTCACTCCGGCCGGGCTCTCGCTGTTCTCAGGCTATCTCAAGGTCGAGTGGCTCAAGGTAGCGTTTATCTTCTTTCTGGTCGGTTATGGCGCCAAGATGGGTCTTGCTCCCATGCACAACTGGCTGCCTGATGCGCACAGCGAAGCTCCTTCGCCGGTCTCTGCCATGCTTTCAGGCGCCCTGCTCAACTGTGCATTCCTGGGTATTCTCAGAATATATCAGGTTTGTGTGACTGTGCCGGGTGCCATGGTTTTTGCCAATGAACTGCTGGTGATTTTCGGGCTGCTGTCGCTGGCGGTGTCGGGAATCTTCATTCTGCGTCAGCCTGATTACAAGAGAATGCTGGCCTATTCGAGCGTCGAACACATGGGTATTCTGGCTCTCGGTGTCGGCCTCGGCGGTTCAGCCATAGCAGCCGCCATGCTGCACGCTGCCGGACACTCGCTGGTAAAAGCTTCGCTGTTCCTTCTTTCAGGCAATATTCTGGCGGTTTATGCCAGCAAAAAAGTCGAAGACATCAAAGCCCTGCTCAAAACCATGCCGATCAGTGGGGCCCTGTGGCTCGCCGGTTTTTTTGCGATCACCGGAACCCCGCCATTCACCACCTTCAACAGTGAGTTCGCCATCGTTCGGGTTGCACTGCAGTCAGGCAGCTGGAAAACCGCCATGCTTTATCTGCTTTTTCTGCTGCTGGTTTTCATCGGTATGCTGACGATTTTCATGAACATGTGCTTTGGCAAAAAAGGCGAAAGGGAAGTTGACGGCAGTGCCGGCGAATCATTCTGGCAGGTTCTGCCGCCCGTGGTCTTTCTGACGGCGGCCCTGCTGCTCGGTCTGTATCTGCCTGATTTCGTGCGCACTACCATCGATGGTGCCGCTGTGCTGCTGGGAGGTAAAGCCCTGTGAAAAAGCATGTCAAAAGCAAAAATGCCGCTGTGGTAAAGTTCGCCGACATACAGATTGTCGACAACCAGCAGTTCAGAAAAGATCTTGCCGCTCTGATCGCAGATAATTGCCGACTTTCAGCTTTGTTCTTGCTGCCGCGCAGCGGGCAGAATCTGATACTGGCTGCAGTCAGCGATGATTCTGACGCGACGATTCAGCTGTTCGCAACGCCCTGCCAGAAGGAGTTTGCCTCGCTGACTCCTGATGTTCCGCAGGCACACTGGTTCGAACGTGAAATCAACGAACTGCACGGCATCGAAATGCCGGGGCACCCATGGCTCAAGCCGATCAGATTCGTGCCGAAAGACAACGGCAAATCAGAGGTTCTGCCCGGAGTCACCAATTATTTCGAGGTGAGCGGCGAAGAAATTCACGAGGTTGCGGTTGGCCCGGTTCATGCCGGTGTCATCGAGCCCGGCCACTTTCGTTTTCAATGCCATGGTGAAAAGGTGCTGCATCTCGAAATAGAACTCGGCTATCAGCATCGCGGTATCGAGCGCGCCCTGCTGCGCAGTCAGCCACATCAGAATCTGCGGCTCATCGAGGTTGCTGCTGGCGACAGCACTATCGCTCATACTACTGCTCATGCCATGCTGCTTGAATCGTTGCACTGCCTTAAAACCGACAAAAATGCAGAACTGGTCAGAGGCGTCGCGCTTGAACTCGAACGCATGGCCAATCATACCGGCGATCTCGGAGCTCTGGCCGGCGATGTCGGCTTTCTGCCGACAGCATCTTATTGCGGCCGAATTCGTGGTGACATTCTCAATACTACCGCCGTGATCTGCGGCAACCGTTTCGGAAGAGGCCTGATACGACCAGGCGGCGTGAGTTATACAGTAGACAAGGCTTTGGTGGCGACTCTGCTTGAACGCCTTGCGCTGATCGAAGCCGATCTCAAGTCGGCGATCGGGCTCATCTGGAGCACTCCGTCGGTAGTTGCGCGCTTCGAAGAGACCGGTAATGTAAGCAAAGAAGATGCTCTCGCTATTGGTCTGGTTGGCCCGGCCGGCCGTGCCAGCGGTCTGCCGGTCGATATTCGCTGCTCACACCCCTTTGGTGCTTATAAACAGCATAAACCGGAATTGCCGGTCGGCAGGAATGGCGACGTGTTCTGGCGCGCGCGCATTCGCTGGCTCGAACTCAAAGAGTCTGTGCGTCTGATCAGAGCCATGTTGGCTGAAATAGACAATGCTGTGGTGGCGCCGGCTTATTCTTCACCGGCCGCGGCCGATTCGATCGCTGTCGCTTTGACCGAAGGCTGGCGCGGCGAGGTCTGCCATGTGGCTGTCACCGACAAATCAGGCGGTCTGGCAGCATACAAGGTCATCGATCCATCGTTTCATAACTGGTATGGTCTCGCGCTGGCGCTGCGAAACCAGGAAATTTCGGACTTTCCGCTGTGCAACAAGAGCTTCAACCTCTCTTATTGCGGGCACGATCTCTAGAGGTAGCCATCATGTTCAATATTCTCAGAGCCAGATTGCATCAACAATATCGCACCTACCCGTTCCCGGAAAAAGCGCCGGTGCTTTCGCCACGCTATACCGGCCGGCCACAGATCAAAACCAGCGGTTGCGTTGCCGACTGCACGGCCTGTGCCAAAGTCTGCCCATCTGGCGCGATTTCGCGCAGCAGTGAAGGCCGACCGGTCATCGACCTCGGCCGTTGCCTGTTCTGCCGCGCCTGCGAAGCGGCCTGCCCGTCTGGTCTCATCAGCTTTTCGAAAGAATTCTCGATGCCGGCTTCGCGCCGCGAAGACCTCATTGTCAACAGCGAAAGTTTCAATACCGCAAGGGCACTGCCCGAAGAGTTCAGAAAACTTTTCGGACGCTCGCTCAAGCTCAGACAGGTGAGCGCTGGTGGCTGCAACGCCTGCGAAGCAGACTGCAACGTATTGACAACACCAGCATTCGACCTGGGGCGCTTTGGCATACAGTTTGTCGCTTCGCCGCGACATGCCGACGGACTGCTGGTTACCGGCCCGGTTACCCAGAACATGAAACTGGCACTGCTTAAATCCTATGACGCTCTGCCATCGCCAAAAATAGTAATAGCGACTGGCGCTTGCGCGATATCCGGCGGGATTTTCCGCGATAACGCCGAAGTAAACAATGGCATTGGCGACATTATCCCGGTAGATCTTTATATTCCCGGCTGCCCGCCCAACCCCTGGACTATCCTCGACGGCATGCTCCGCCTCATGGGCCGCATCTGAAGCATTTTTTGTAATTCTGCCGGTGAGCTGGTACAATGTCGGGCAGGGGGTAATCATGCTTTTAAATTATCGTGGCAGATCTGTTTCTGCGCTTGTTTTATCACTGTTTCTGGCAGCTGTTTGTTTAACGCTCGATGCTCAGACCGAGCCCGGTTCGATTTTTGGGCCGCAACCTATGGTTGCTTCGCAGGCCGAACCTGCAGTTGAAAATTCTCTTGCCGGTCTGGCCGTCAAGGCAGATGCTCTGAAAGAAGACTTTGCCGCGCTTACTGAAAAGATTGCCGCGATAAAAGACCTTAAAAAGTCCAGTGAAGACGTCGTTATAGTAAAAACCCGCCTTGGCGAACTCAAAAAAAGACTTACAGACACCAAATCCACCGGTAACTATGGCTTCGAACATGTTTCGCAGTTACGCAGTGATGCTCGTACAGCTCTCGAAGCGGTTGGTCGTGAGCTGAAACTTGCCGGCGACAAGCTTGAACTGGCTGGTTCCATGCGTCAGAACTGGCGTGCCAGAGAGAGCGGCTGGGCTGAAAGCAGAACAGCTCTGCCTGCTGGAGTAAGCGCTTCGGTCAAGTCGATCTTTAAAGATTCCGAAGCAATGATTCGTCAGGCTTTGAAAAATATGGAGAATATGGAAACTCCGCTGGTGGAGTTTCAGCAGCAGGTTCTCGAACTGCAGCGTGATGCGCAGTCGCTGGCGGTCGAACTTGATAAGATGATGACCGAAATGCGCAAAGACCTGTTTCGCAAGTCACGTCCGGCCATGTTCACGCCGACATTTTTCAGGCAGTTCAATGCCGCCGCCTGGGAAGAATTCTGGCTGGGGCTGGCTTCACTCGAATTACCTCAGTCAGATTTTTATTCGACCTATGGCTGGATATTCGTGTTGCAGCTGATCATTTTCATCGCTGCCATGTATTTTTTCAAAACCGTTAAGAATCGCAAGCTTGAGCAGCTAAAGCTCGATTTCGTATTGCAGCGATATGTCTCTGTCAGTCTGTTGCTCGGTATTCTGCTGCCGTTGCCGCTGTTCGAAGACAAGCCGCGGCTGGTCAGCCTGGTATTCGCCGGTATCGTTGCCATCTGCGCGGCCCGTCTCGTGGCCGGTGTCATTGAAAGACCGTGGCGGCGGCGCCTGATCTATATGATCGTTGCGCTTTATCTGCTGGTGCAGTTTTTCAATTTTATCGCGCTGCCGCTGGTGATGATGCGGACTTTTGTCGCGGTGGTCGGCCTGGCTGGAGCTCTTTTCTGTCGCTGGCGCGCTCATGCCAATAAAGACGACAGCACGGCGTTTCTTTTTGTATCAGGCGTAAAAGTTGGCGGAGCCACGATGCTGCTGGTATTTCTTACACAGGCTGCCGGCTATGTGGCGATGTCGAACCATCTGCTCGACATTCTCATCAAAACTGTTTTTCTTGGCCTGATCGCCTGGATGATCAATCTGGTAACGCATGGTGCTATTGAAATGCTTTTCGAGAGCGAAATCGTGCGCAAAAACAAAATCATCAACAAGCATTATCGTTTGTTTATCAAACGATCTGAGCTGATCGTCGATATTATTGTCGTGTTCATGGCAGTTTCGCACATGCTGTCGATCTGGGGGCTTTTTGACAACGCCACGCATGCCGCCGCCGCCATTTTTGCACTTGGAATCAGCTTTCAGGGCCTGAAAATCACGATCGGTCTGCTGGTTTCGGCAGTGATCGCGTTTTATCTTGCCCTGTTCGCATCCTGGATGATTCAGACCATACTTGACGAAGAGGTTTACCCGCGAAAAAAAGTGGACCGCGGAGTCGGCATTTCGATCAACCGTCTGATTCAGTATGCTTTTGTGGTGGTCGGTATCTCGATGGCTTTTTCGACACTGGGAATCGGCATGCAGAACCTGACGGTAATCATCGGTGCTCTCGGCGTCGGTATCGGTTTCGGTTTGCAGAACATAGTCAACAACTTCGCCAGCGGTCTGATTCTGCTTTTCGAGCGATCGATCAAGGTTGGTGATGTCGTGCAGGTAAACGGTGAATGGGGTCAGATCAAGAATCTCGGTCTGCGCGCAACTGTGGTCGAGACCTTCGATCGCTCTGAGATGATCGTTCCCAACAGCGATCTTGTAGCTTCGACAGTCACCAACTGGACCCTGACCGATCGCCAGGTGCGCCTGATCGTGCAGATAGGCGTTGCCCATGGCTCTGATGTCGATCTGGTGACCAGGATTCTTACTCAGATCGCTCAGGACAACCCATTCATCATGAAGTTTCCGGCGCCATCGGTAATGTTCGTCAATTTTGGCACAAATTCTCTCGATTTCGAGCTGCGTTGCTGGGTCGCCGATATCGATAATCGACTCAGTATCAAAAACGAAATCAATCGCGAGATCGATCGCCTGTTCCGCGAGCATAACATTGAAATTCCTTTCTCGCAGCACGATCTGCACATTCGCAGCATCGATGTTCCGGCAAAGGCGGCGTTGTCAGAAGTGAAGAATTCTGAGACGGTTCTGCCGGCATCCACTACCGGGAGTTGATCAGATAATTATGCAGTGCCAGGAGAGCTACTGAATGTCGGCTCTGATGTGGTTTCGGCGGGACCTGCGGGTAAGCGATAATCGCGCGCTGCATCACGCAGTTGCCGCAGGCGGCCATGTCTTTGCGGTCGCTTTTGTTACACCAGTGCAGTGGCAGAAACAGGATGAATCGCCAGCAAAGCTCAGTTTCTGGCTGGCCGGTCTGCAGGAACTGGCCGGCCGGCTGGCAGAGCTGGGCATAGTGCTGCACCTCGCAGAGGTGCCTGATAATGCTGCTGTTCCTGCTGCTCTGAGCCGGTTTGCCCGTGAACATAAATGTGAAACTCTGTATTTTAACCGCGAATACGAGTATTACGAGAAGCAGCGCGACGAAGCTGTGGTTAAAGCAATGCAGGCGCAGAAGATCAGAACCTTTGTCTGTGAAGATCGCCTGCTCGTCGAGCCCGGGCGTCTGTTGACCGGCTCTGGCGGCTATTACACAGTGTTTGCGCCATTCAAAAAGTCCTGGCTCGGTCTGTTGCCGCGTGCCGATCTTGCGCCTCTGCCTGTCCCGAAAACAGTTGCCGCACCTTCGCCAGCGCCCAGGCTGTCTGTTGCCGAAATCAGCCGCCAACTTGGACTGCCCGGCTGGCGCAGCGATCTGTGGCCGGCCGGAGAAGCTGCAGCGCAGAAGCGTCTTGCTGGTTTTGCCGGTGGCTGCCTCGAAAAATACCATGAATTGCGCGATCTGCCGGCGGTTGACGGCACCAGCTGCCTCTCGCCCTGGCTGACCTGCGGGGCGATTTCCCCGCGCCAGTGTCTGGCAGCGATCAGACACGAACCTGAAAAATGGCCGGCAGAAGGCAGCGGTGCCGAAGCCTGGCTGAATGAGCTGATCTGGCGAGATTTTTATACGCATGTTGTCGTTGGCTTTCCGCGGGTAAGTCGCTCGCAGCCGTTTCAAAAGAAGACGGTCGCACTGAAGTGGCGCTATGACGAAAGCGACCTGAGAGCTTGGCAGAGCGGGCTGACCGGCTACCCGATCGTCGACGCCGCGATGCGGCAGCTCAAGCAGACGGGCTGGATGCACAACCGCCTGCGCATGGTTGTTGCCATGTTTTTGAGCAAGCATCTGCTGATCGACTGGCGGCTGGGCGAGAAGTATTTCATGCAGCATCTGCTCGATGGTGATCTGGCTGCCAATAACGGTGGCTGGCAGTGGTCAGCTTCGACCGGTACCGATGCGGTGCCATATTTCAGAATTTTTAACCCATTCAGTCAGAGTCAGCGTTTCGATGCCGACGGCTGTTTCATCAGGCGCTACTGCCCTGAACTTGAGCCGATCAGCGCCGCAGCTCTACATGACCCGAAAAAGCTTGCCGGCGAAATTGCGAAGAAAAGAATCAGCTATCCGACGCCGGTTGTCGATCATAAATTTGCGAGAGAACGCGCGCTGGCAGCATTCAAGACTTTGTAACGGGATTGAACCGGAGGAGAATATGCTCGAAAGATTGTTTAAACTCAAAGAGAATGAAACAGACATCAGAACCGAGATTCTGGCAGGTATAACCACCTTTTTGACCATGGCTTACATTCTGGCGGTCAACCCGATGATTCTCGAAAATACCGGTATGCCCTTTGCCGGCGTGCTGACTGCTACCATTCTGGTAGCCGCTCTGTCGAGTATTTTGATGGGTCTTGTCGCCAATCTGCCTTTTGCACTGGCGCCTGGCATGGGTATCAACGCGTTTTTTACTTTCAGCATGGTAATTGGTATGAAGATGCCCTGGCAGACGGCGCTGGGCGCGGTATTCATCTCGGGCATCATTTTCATGCTGATGACCGTTTTCAAATTGCGCGAAGCCATTGTGCGCGCTATTCCGCATTGTGTTCGACTCGGCGTTGCCGCCGGTATCGGGTTGTTTCTCTGTCTGCTGGCGCTCAAGTCGGCCGGTTTTATCGTTGCCAACCCGGCCACACTTGTCGGTTTTGGCGGATTCAACGCGCAGATCGTGATTTTTCTGATCGGTCTTGCCTTTACCATTCTGCTCGAGCATCGCAAGATTCATGGCAGTCTTCTTCTGGGCATAGTTTTTACAACAATTCTCTCTCTGGCGCATGGTCGTCTGTGGTCGGGTGAAGCTTTTGTCAAGGTTCCTGAAGCCTTTACCGGAACACCGGATTTTACGTCAGTGTTTTTACAGCTCGACATCAGGGGCGCATTGAACATCGGTATCGCCGGCGCCGTGTTTACATTGCTTTTTACCGACCTGTTCGACTCGATTTCGACTTTTCTTGGTGTCGCTTCGGTTGCCAACATGGTTGATGAGAACGGTGAGCCGCGCAACTTTCAGAAGGCGCTGTTCGTCGATGCGGTCTCAACCACTCTTTCGGGGCTGGTTGGCAGCAGTTCCGGTACGACCTATGTCGAAAGCGCTGCCGGCGTCGAACAGGGCGGCCGCACCGGACTAACCGCACTGGTTACCGGGCTTCTGTTTCTGCCATTTCTCTGGTTTTCGCCGATGCTGCAGATGATTCCGGCCTGTGCTGTCGCGCCTGCTCTGCTGCTCGTCGGCTTTTTCATGCTGCGTGCGATTTCGGGTATCGACTGGAAAGACTACGAAACCGGTTTGCCGGCCTTTGTTGCGCTGATATTGATTCCGTTCACCTTTTCGATCAGCCAGGGCATCAGCTGGAGCCTGATTCTGTTCGTGCTGCTGCGCATTTTCAGCGGCAAAGTCAGACAGGTCGAACTCATGCAGTGGATCGTAGTAGCCTTCGCCGCTCTCGCCCTGTATCTGTCGTAATATTTACTTTTTGCACCAGTAGACTATGGCGGGGGGAACGTTTCCCCAGACGACTGGGCTGATCTTGACTTCGGAAAAGTGCTGTTTGAGCTTGCTGCGGAACCGGATGCCGGAAGGCAGAACCAGTCCGTGCAGGTAGGCGAAGGTTGAAAAGACTCCGCCTTTTCGCAGTCCTGCCTGAGTCTCGTAGAGAATTTCGTCCTGCAGGCTTTCTGGAAACGCGGCCCAGGGCAGGCCGCTGATTACCGCGTCGGCGTGTTTGACGCCGAACTGGCGAAGGTATTTCCTGATCTCTGAAGCGGAATCCTGGAAAATCGGGATCTCGGGAACCTGAGCGCAGGCGATGCGGTTCATGTGCTCGTTGAGTTCGAGGCCGAAAAAGATCGTGCGGTTCGGGTGCAGGTGTTTGAGAACCTGGCGGGTAAAGGCGCCAGTGCCGGGCCCGTATTCTACAATGACACGGACGCGCTCGAAGTTG
>Ga0209096_1000756_pt1 | contig 39636 bp, 32 predicted proteins | sample AD_UKC034_MetaG_FD_184407 | JGI IMG/M metagenome (GOLD analysis project Ga0209096, IMG submission 184407) | Active sludge microbial communities of municipal wastewater-treating anaerobic digesters from USA - AD_UKC034_MetaG (SPAdes) (version 2) | ecosystem: Engineered > Bioreactor > Anaerobic >...
CTGGTGTTGGCGCTGATCATGCCGCTGGAGCCAGAGCAGGCGCTGACGCCGCGAGCAGAGCAGTCGGTGACCGGTGAGCAGTAAACGAACCGGGGCCAACGCTGGCCAGACGAAGACGATCGATGCCCTGAGACTGGAGCAGATCCGCGCCGCCATCCCCGCGCTGAGGCACGGCATCTACCTCAACACCGGCACTTTTGGCCCCATGCCCAGCATGGTGGCCGATGAAATCCGCCGCGTCTACGGCGAGATCGAGCGTCAAGGAACCTTCGCGCCAGAGATCTTCTGGCAGATGGAGCTGGAAGGCTTCGAGGCGACGCGCCGGCAGGTGGCCCACCTGCTGCACGCGGATCCGGCCGAGATCAGCCTGACCCGCAACGTCACCGACGGCATCAACATCGTCCTGCACGGCCTGGACTGGCAGCCAGGCGACCAGGTGATCGTGACCGATCACGAACACCCCAGCGGCACGGTGCCCTGGTTGGCGCTGGCTGAGCGGGCCGGGGTGGAGCTGCGTTGGCTGGAGCTGGCCGAGGATGCCGATGAAACGGTGGCCCGCTTCGAGCGCCTGCTGAACCCCAAGACCCGGCTGGCCCAGCTCAGCCACGTCTCCTGTCTGACCGGCCTGCGTCTGCCCATCGAGCGGCTGAGCCGGCTGGCCAGACAGGCCGGCGCGCTGACCCTGGTGGACGGCGCGCACGCCGAGGGGCAGTTCGCAGTGGATGCGCCCAGCCTGGGTTGCGACTTCTACGCGGCCTGTGGCCACAAGTGGCTGCTGGGTCCGCAGGGCGTCGGCATGCTCTGGATGCGCCGGGAGCATGTGCAGCGGCTGCGCCCGATCTGGCTGGGCTGGGATGTGGGACAGCCCTTCGACCGGGCCAGCCGCAGCTATCAGCTGCAGGAGACGGCCGCGCGCTTCGAGCAAAGCACGCGCGCCTGGCCGCTCTACCTGGCCTTCGGCAAGGCTATCGAGTTCATCGAAGGGGTAGGGCTGGCGGCCATCGAGGCGCGGGTGCAGGAGCTGCGCCGCGTTTTCATCCGCAGCTTGACCGCCATGCCGGACGTCACCCTGCTCAGCCCGGACGATGCGCCGCTGGGCACCGGCCTGGTGACTGTGCGCGTGGCCGGCTGGCCCTGCGAGCTCTTGCAGCAGCGGCTGTGGGACCGGCAACACATCATCACCAATGTCATTCGTGAGTTCGACGCCGTGCGCTTCTCGCTGGCGTTCTTCACCTCACAGCCGGAGCTGGCCGTCGCCCTGGCGGCCCTGGATGACGTGGCGTATTGAACGTGGTCGCACAGGACCGGGGTTGTTGCTGCGCAGGCGTCGCAGCGGCATGTGCCATGTGACGATTGCCAACGGGGAGTCGAGCCTTTAGGCGGGTCGGCGCGTGCGTTTCGCACCGGCCGGAACCGGCTGAAGCCTCGACTCCGCGGCGGGGTTGGCCCGGCTGAAGCCTCGACTCCGTGGCGGGGTTGCCTCGACTCCGCGACGGGGTTGGCCCGGCTGAAGCCTCGACTCCGTGGCGGGGTTGCCTCGACTCCGCGACGGGGTTGGCCCGGCTGAAGCCTCGACTCCGCGGCGGGATTGGCCCGGCCGGAACCGGCTAAAGCCTCGACTCCGCGGCGGGGTTGCCTCGACTCCGTGGCGGGGTTGCCTCGACTCCGCGGCGGGGTTGCCTCGATTCCGTGGCGGGTGGGTGCGGGTTGTTGACGCCTTGTGTCACTCGCGCTACAATGCAGGGGGTTGCTTGACGGCTGGCGGCCGGTTGAACCGGCCGCGCCGCCGCTCCCCCCGCGATCTCCACACCCGGCCAGCTTTCTTCCAGCTATGACCCAAACCGACCTCTACGAATCGATTATCCGCCGCATCGCCGACCTGAGCGAGGAGAGCTTGCAGCAGCTTTCCCAGTTCATCGCGTTCCTCAAGTGGCAGGAAGAGCAGTGGCGCGAGTGGGACGATGACGAGCTGCGCTTTGATCGGGGCGACGCCGAAGACGCGGCCGCGCCGCCGCTCAGCCACGCCAGCCGCTGGGTGTATGACCTGATCGAACAGTTCGATCAGGCCACGGTGACCGCCACCCAGACCAGCCAGGGCATGGAGGTGCGCGTTGCCCCGGCCGTCTGCGCGCTGGAGCAACGGCTCTCCATCTGGCAGCATCCCCCGACAGCCGGCGCCTCGGTGGTGCAATATCAGCTCCATGTGCCGGCTGATGTGACGCGGCTGCGCTTCCGCTCCAAGGTGGGCATCCGCGATGGCGCGCTGATCGCCGAAAGCCCCGACAATTTCGTCGCCTTTCGTCTCTACGTCAACGGGGTGCGGCTGTGGAGCGTCACCAAGAACACCGTTGCCTGGGACGATGTCTCGGTCGACCTGCCCACCCTGGCCGGCCAGTCCGCCACCATCCAGCTTGTCACCGACGGCCTGGGCGATGCACGCTGGAACTGGGCGGTGTGGGGCACGCCGTTGTTGGTGGGCGAGTAGAGGAAAGGCCGCGTCGATGCCCCATGATCGCTAGTACATGTCGGCCTAAATCGGTCTTAACTCACTGCTCAAGCCGGTTCCGTGAACCGGCGGCGTTGTGGGCACAAACCCGGCGGATCACGGATCCGCCGGGAGCAGATAACTCACTGCTCAAGCCGGTTCCGTGAACCGGCGGCGTTGTGGGCGCAAACCCGGCGGATCACGGATCCGCCGGGAGCAGGTAAACTGAAGAGTCATTTACGCCAACTTGTACTAGGTCAGTGATCACAACCGTGAAAGACAGCTGAGGAGCGTCGTATGGCAGATTTCGAGTTTGGCGGCGACATTGTCTGGCGGCCCACCGCTGAGTATATCGAGGGCAGCCACTTGCAGCGCTTCATGCAGCAGCACGGCATCGCCTCCTGGCCTGAGCTGCACCGGCGTTCGGTGGAGGATGTGGCCTGGTTCACCGATGCCATGCTGCATTATCTGGACATTCACTTCGACACCCCTTACAGCCAGATTCTCGATCTGTCACAGGGCCTGGCATGGCCGCGCTGGTGCGTCGGCGGCCAGATGAACATCGTCGACAGTTGCCTGGACAAGTGGCTGGGGACGCCGCGGGAAGATGCCATCGCGCTGCGCTTCGAGAGCGAGGATGGCCAGGTGCAGACGCTGACCTATCGCCAGTTGCACACCGAGGTGGAGCGGGCCGCGGCCGGCCTGCGCCGCCTGGGCCTGGGCAAGGGAGATGCCATCGGGCTGTTCATGCCCATGATCCCGGAGATCGCCATTGCGCTGCTGGCCATCGCCCGCATCGGCGGGGTGATCCTGCCCCTTTTCTCCGGCTATGGCGCGGGCGCCGTGGCCACCCGCCTGGCCGACGCCGAGGCCAAGGCGCTTTTCACCGTGGATGGCGTGCTGCGCCGCGGCCGGGCTGTTCCGATGAAGCCCACGGCTGATGAAGCGGCCGCGCAGGTCGCGACGATCCGGCATGTGATCGTCGTCCGTCGCACCGGGCAGGAGACGCCGTGGGCGGCAGGGCGCGATCTGTGGTGGGACGATCTGGTGCGGGCTCGGTCGGAGACCGGCCCGAGCGATGAGGCGGCTCGGTCGGAGACCGGCCTGAGCAGCGAGGCGGATCGGTCGGAGACCGGCCTGAGCGGCGGGGAGGCTCGGTCGGAGACCGGCCTGAGCGGCGGGGAGGCTCGGTCGGAGACCGGCCCGAGCGGTGGGGAGGCTCGGTCGGAGGCCGGCCCGTATCTGGCTGGCTCTGAACCCACCTCCGCCGAAGACCTGCTGCTGCTGATCTACACCTCCGGCACCACCGGGCGACCCAAGGGCGCGGTGCACACCCACTGCGGCTTCCCGCTCAAGGCGGCGATGGACATGGCGTTGGGGCTGGACCTGCGCCAGGAGGATGTGCTCTACTGGATGACCGACATGGGCTGGATGATGGGGCCGTGGGAGGTGTTCGGCGTGCTGTTGCTGGGCAGCACCATGCTGTTCTACGACGGCGCGCCCGACTACCCGGACGTGGACCGGCTGTGGCAACTGGTGGAACGCCATCAGATCAGCGCGCTGGGCGTTTCGCCGACGCTGATCCGCTCGCTGATGCAGCATGGCGACGAACCGGTGCGACGCCATGACCTCTCCAGCCTGCGCCTGCTGGCCAGCACCGGCGAGCCGTGGAACCCCGCGCCCTGGCTGTGGCTCTTCGACACGGTGGGCGGCGGTCGCTGCCCGATCATCAACTACTCCGGCGGCACCGAGATCTCCGGCGGCATCGTCATGGGCAACGTGCTGCTGCCGCTCAAGCCCTGCGCCTTCTCCGGCCCCAACGTGGGCATGGCCGCCGATGTGGTGGACGAAGCGGGCCAGAGCGTGCGGGAGCAGGTGGGCGAGCTGGTGGTGCGCCAGCCCTGGATCGGCATGACCAGGGGCTTCTGGCGCGATCCGGAGCGCTATCTGGAGACCTACTGGAGCCGCTGGCCGGGGGTGTGGGTGCATGGCGACTGGGCCGCGGTGGACGGCGACGGGCTCTGGTACATCCTGGGCCGCTCCGACGACACCATCAAGGTGGCCGGCAAGCGGCTGGGGCCGGCTGAGGTGGAGACGGTGTTGGTACATCACCCGGCCGTGGTCGAGGCCGGCGCCATCGGCGTGCCTGATGAGATCAAAGGACAGGCGCTGGTGATTTTCTGCGTGTTGGCCCCTGGCTTCGCGCCCACCGCCGATCTGGCAACAGAGCTGCGCCAGCAGGTGGCTGAAGAGATGGGCAAGCCGCTGACCCCCAAGGCCATCGTTTTCGTCCCGGACCTGCCCAAGACCCGCAACGCCAAGGTCATGCGCCGCGTCCTGCGCGCCGCCTACCTGGGCGAGCCGGCCGGCGACCTAAGCGCGCTGGTCAACCCGGAGGTCGTGGAGCAGATTCACGCTGCCGGGACCAAGAGCTGACCGATGGAACCTATTGTCAATCCACACGATCGGTTTTTCCGCCACGTGTTCTCCCAGCAGGAGACCGCGGCGGATTTCTTGCGCAGCTACTTGCCTCCAGACGTTGCCGAGCTGCTGGACTTCTCGACACTGGAGTTAGCCAAGGACTCCTTTGTCGACGATGAGCTACGACAGCATTTCTCTGACCTGCTCTACCAGGTGCAGCGCTTCGATGCGCAGCCGACCTACGTTTATGTCCTGTTCGAGCACAAAAGCTATCCAGAGATTCTGATTTCATTGCAGTTGCTGCGCTACATGACGCAGATTTGGGATCTTGCTGTGCGTCAGAAATCAAGGTTCATCCCCATTCTGCCCATCGTCGTCTATCATGGCCGGACTGAATGGCGCCTGCCGCGCAACTTCGCAGGATTGTTCGATCTGCCTCAGCCGATGGGTGAGTTTTTCCCGGACTTCCGCTATTGGTTGGTTGATCTGTCCAGCATGGAGGATGCAGACATCAAAGGAGAGGTTCTGGCGCAGGTGGCGATGCTGACGCTCAAGCACATCCTCCAGAACGACCTGGACGCCAGTGTGCGCGCCATGACCCCCTTGCTGGTCGAACTTGCACGACAAAAAACCGGTTTGCAGTTTTTGGAAACCTGGCTACGATACCTGGCACAGGGTACGAATAAGATCGATGAACAGACGCTTAAAGATGTGGTCGAGGAAGTTTCCTCGATCGGAGGTGTGACTATGCCAACGCTTGCAGAGATTTGGACAGAACGAGGATATCAGCAGGGCCTGCAACAGGGCATGCAACAGGGCATGCAACAGGGCCTGCAGCAGGGCCTGCAGCAGGGCCTGCAGCAGGGCCTGCAGCAGGGCAGAGAAGAGGGCGTCCGCGACAGCCTGCTGGCCAGCATCGAGATTCTGCTGGAGATCAGGTTTGGCATCGACGGCTTGCGGCTGATGCCCGAGATCCGCAAAATCCATGATACCGACGTGCTGCGCGCTGTGCAGAACGGCGTGAAAGCGGCGCAAATTCCCGCCGACGTGCGGCGCATCTATACCAACTGATTGAACTGAAGACTTTGCTGAGACAAGGAGGTCTCACCTATGGATTTCCGTCTGACCGACGAGCAGGAAGGCGTCCGCCGGCTGGTGCGGGACGTCGTGGAGAAGGAAGTCAAGCCGCTGGCGGCCCACACCGATGAGACGGGCGAGTTCCCCTGGGGACCGCTGCGCACCATGGCCGGGCTGGGCTTGCTGGGGCTGAACATCCCGGAGCCTTACGGCGGCGCCGGGGCGGACCATGTCAGCGCGGCTATTCTGGTGGAGGAGATCGGCCGCGGCTGCGGCTCCACCGGGTTGATCGTGGCCGCGCATCTGGGATTGGCCTGCGGGCCGCTCAACAAGTTCGGCAGCGAGGCGCAGAAGCAGCGCTTTCTGGTCCCCCTGGCGCGCGGCGAGGCCATCGGCTGCCTGGGCCTGACCGAGCCAGGCGCCGGCTCTGACCTGGCCGGGGGCGTGCGCACCTTCGCCGAGAAGCAGGGGGACGCCTGGGTGATCAACGGCAGCAAGATGTGGCTGACCAACGGCGCCGAGGCCAAAACGGCCATCCTGCTCTGTCGCACCGACCGGGCCGGCGGCAGTCGCTCCTTGAGCCAGATCATCGTCCCCACCGACACGCCCGGCCTCAGCTTTGGCAAGCCGGAGAAAAAGATGGGCCTGAACGGCAGCCACACCTACGCGGTGAGCATCGAGAACGTCACCGTGCCGCTGGAAAATGTGCTGGGCCGCGAGGGCTATGGCCTGCACCAGACGCTGGAGGCGCTGGACGGCGGGCGCGTTGCCATCGGTGCGCTCAGCGTTGGCCTGGCCCAGGCGGCCTACGAGGCGGCCGTGGCCTACGCCAAGGAGCGCAAAACCTTCGGCAAGGCCATCGCCGAGCACCAGGCCATCCAGGAAAAGATCGCCAACATGGCCACCACCATCGAGGCCGCGCGCTGGCTGGTCTACCGGGCGGCCTGGCTGCGCGACCAGGGCCAGCCTTTCACGCTGATCGCGGCCCAGGCCAAGCTCTTCGCCACCGAGATCGCCGAGAAGGTCTGCTTCGACGCCATCCAGATCCACGGCGGCTACGGCTACAGCCGCGAGTATCCGGTGGAGCGCATCTACCGCGACAACCGGCTGATGGCCATCGGCGAGGGCACCAGCGAGATCCAGCGCATGGTCATCGCGCGGGCGGTGCTGGCGTGATTCGTGATGCGTAACAGGAGACATCTTATGCCCCGCCCAGTCACCCTCTTCAGCGGCCAATGGGCCGACCTGCCCTTCGACACCTTCTGTCAAAAAGCCGCCTCCTTTGGCTACGACGGCGTGGAGATCGCCTGCTCCGGCGATCATTTCGAGGTGGACAAGGCGCTGGAACAGGACGGCTATCTCCAAGGCCGCCGGGACATCCTCAACCGGCACGGCCTGCGCTGCCTGGCCATCAGCAACCACCTGGTGGGCCAGTGCGTGGCCGACCGCATCGACGAGCGCCACGCGGCCATCCTGCCGCCCCGCCTCTTCGGCGACGGCCGGGAGGAGGGCGTGCGCGCCCGCGCGGCCGAGGAGATGAAGAACACCGCGCGCGCCGCGGCCAGCTTCGGCGTCCCGGTGGTGCCCGGCTTCACCGGCTCCCCCATCTGGCACATGGTCTACTCCTTTCCGCCCAACCCGGCCAGCTTTCTGGCCAGGGGACTGGCGCTTTTTGCCGAGCTGTGGACGCCGATTCTTGACGTGTTTCAAGCGGTGGGCGTGAAGTTCGCCCTGGAGGTACACCCCACCGAGATCGCTTTCGACATAGCCAGCGCCGAGAACGCGCTGAACGCGCTGAACCGTCACCCGGCCTTTGGCTTCAACTATGATCCCAGCCACCTGGTCTATCAAAACGTGGACTACGTGGGCTTCATCCGCAAATTCGCCGATCGCATCTTCCACGTCCACATGAAGGACGCCTATCGCGCGCCCTATCCCACCGAGGCGGGCGTCTTCGGCGGCCATTTGGACTTCGGCGATCACCGCCGCGCCTGGGATTTCCGCTCGCTGGGCCGCGGCTCGGTCAACTTCGAGGAGATCATCCGCGCGCTGAACGACATCGGCTACCAAGGCCCGCTGTCGGTGGAATGGGAAGACAGCAAGATGGACCGCGAGCACGGCGCGGCCGAGTCCTGCGCCTTCGTCCGGCGGCTGGACTTCCCCCCCTCAGCCGTGGCCTTCGACGCGGCCTTTGCGGCGAAACGATGAAAGGTGAATGATGAACGGTGAGGGTAGCTCGTAGCTCTGGCCGGTTCCATGAACCGGCGGCAGCAAGTGCGTAGTTTGACGCTCTTGCCGGTTCCATGAACCGGCGGCAGCAAGTGCGTAATTTGACGCTCTGGCCGGTTCCATGAACCGGCGGCAGCAAGTGCGTAGTTTGACGCTCTGGCCAGTTCCATGAACCGGCGGGAATAGAAGCCCACCGTTCACTGTTTACGACGCTCTGGCCGGTTCCATGAACCGGCGGCAGCAAGTGCGTAATTTGACGCTCTTGCCAGTTCCATGAACCGGCGGAAATCGAAGCCCACCGTTCACTGTTTACGACGCTCTTGCCGGTTCCGTGAACCGGCGGCAGCAAGTGCGTAGTTTGACGCTCTTGCCGGTTCCATGAACCGGCGGCAGCAAGTGCGTAATTTGACGCTCTTGCCGGTTCACGGAACCGGCGGCAGCAAGTGCGTAGTTTGACGCTCTTGCCGGTTCACGGAACCGGCGGCAGCAAGTGCGTAATTTGACGCTCTTGCCGGTTCACGGAACCGGCGGCAGCAAGTGCGTAGTTTGACGCTCTTGCCGGTTCCATGAACCGGCGGCAGCAAGTGCGTAGTTTGGCGCTCTTGCCAGTTCCATGAACCGGCGGAAATAAAAGCCCACCGTTCTTGACGCTCTGGCCGGTTCCGTGAACCGGCGGAAATAAAAGCCCACCGTTCACTGTTTACTGTTCACCGTTCGCACCCGCCGGCGGGCCAAACGTTGGTTTCGATACGCCTCAGAAGGCTACTCAACCAACGTTTGGCCCGCCGGCTGAGCAGTTACACCGTTCACTGAAAGAGCCCCCCATGAGCGAATCCTCATTTTCCACCATGGCGGCCGCGGCCGGCAGCAGCGGCGAGGCGCCGACGGTCGGCGTGGGCATGCTGGGCTATGCCTTCATGGGCAAAGCGCACAGCAACGCCCTGAAAAAGCTGCCCTACATGCTCTATCCCCCGGTGGCTATTCCTGAGCTGGCGGCCATCGCCGGCCGCAACGCGGCCGCCGTGGACGAGGCCGCGCGGCGCTTTGGCTACCGCAAGGCCACCACCGACTGGCGCGCGCTGGTCGAGGACCCTGCGGTGCAGCTGCTGGACAACGTCGGCCCCAACAACCTGCACGCCGCGCCGTCGATCCTGGCCGCGCAGTTGGGCAAGCATGTGTTGTGCGAAAAGCCGCTGGCCCGCAGCGCGGCCGAGGCCAAGGCCATGTGGGACGCGGTCGAGCAGGCCGGCGTCAAGCACATGACGGCCTTCAACTACCGCTTCGTGCCGGCCGTGCGCATGCTCCGGGAGCTGATCGACCAGGGCGCGCTGGGCCGCATCTACCACTGGCGCGCGGTCTACCTGCAAGAGTGGATCATGCCCCACTACGCCTCGCCCATGATCTGGCGGCTGGAGAAGGAGACGGCCGGCAGCGGCGCGCTGGGCGACCTGGGGGCACACATCATCGACCTGGCCCATTACCTGGTGGGCGACATCAAGAGCGTCTCGGCCCTGACCAAGACCTTCATCCAGCAGCGCGACCGGGAGGAGGGCGGCAGCGGCGTGGTGGACGTGGATGATGCCTTCGCCGCGGCCGTGGAGTTCACCAACGGCGCCATCGGCACCCTGGAGAGCACCCGCTTCGCCGCCGGCCGCAAGAACTACAACAGCTTCGAGATCAACGCCGAGAAAGGCTCGGTGCGCTTCAACCTGGAGCGCCTGAACGAGGCGGAGATCTTCTGGGTGGACGAGGAACCCAAGGCCACCCAGGGCTGGCACAACGTGCTGGTCAGCGAAAGCCATCACCCCTGGTGGAAGCACTGGTGGCCGCAGGGGCACATCATCGGCTGGGAGCACACCTTCGTCCACGAGCTCAACCACCTGTTGGATGCCATCGTCAACGACCAGCCGGTCGGCCCCCACGGCGCCACCTTCGAGGACGGCTATCGCTGCGCCGTGGTCTGCGACGCCATCGTCGAATCAGCGCAAAGCGGCCGGCGCGCGGACATCAGGTATTGACCAGGCACAGTCTGAGACCGTAGCGCCCATCCCATACCCCACAAAGGTTCCCCCCATGTCTCACCCCTTCCTCCCCCAACCCCACGATAAATTCACCTTCGGTCTGTGGACCGTGGGCAACGTCGGACGCGATCCCTTCGGCGATCCGGTGCGCTGGGCCATGTCCCCTGTTGAGATCGTGCACCTGCTGGCTGAGGTCGGCGCGTATGGCGTCAACCTCCACGACAACGACCTGACGCCCATCGACGCCTCAGCGGCTGAGCGCGAGCGCATCGTGCGCAGCTTCAGGCAGGCGCTGGCGGATACCGGCCTGGTGGTTCCGATGGCTACCACCAATCTGTTCACCGATCCGGCCTTCAAAGATGGCGCGTTCACTGCCAATGACCCCAAAGTGCGCGCCTATGCCTTGCAGAAGACCATGCACGCCATCGATCTGGGCGTCGAGCTGGGCGCTCAGGTCTACGTCTTCTGGGGTGGCCGTGAAGGGGTCGAGACTGACGCCGCCAAGAACCCGGTGACAGCCATCCAGCGCACCCGCGAGGCCATGAACTTCCTCTGCGATTACGTGCGGGACCAGGGCTACAACCTGCGCTTTGCCCTGGAGGCCAAGCCCAACGAGCCGAGGGGCGACATCTACAACGCCACCACCGGCCACATGCTGGCCTTCATCGCCACCCTGGATCACCCGGAGATGGTGGGCGTCAACCCGGAGGTAGCCCACGAACAGATGGCCGGCCTCAACTTCCTGCACAACGTGGCCCAGGCCTGGGAGGCCGGCAAGCTCTTCCACATCGACCTGAACGACCAGGCCTTTGGCCGCTACGACCAGGACTACCGCTTCGGCGCGGTCAACCTCAAGTCAGCCTTCTTCCTGGTCAAGTTCCTGGAGGATGTGGGCTACGACGGCAGCAGGCACTTCGACGCGCACGCCTATCGCACCGAGGACCGCGAGGGGGTCAAGGACTTCGCGCGCGGCTGCATGCGCACCTACCTGATCCTCAAGGAGAAGGCCGCCCGGTGGAACGCCGATCAGGAGATCCAGGCCCTGCTGGCGGAGATCAACGCCGACGATGGCAGCGTCGCTCCATTCAGAGGAATCTACAGCCGGGCCAAAGCCGACGCGCTCAAGGCCGCCCGCTTCGACCGCCAGGCGCTGGGCGCGCGTGGCCTGGGCTACGAGCGGCTGGATCAGTTGACGGTGGAGCTGTTGCTGGGGGTGCGATAGGCGCCCTATGCACGCCAACGACGTCGCCCTGCTTGGCCTCGACATCTCTACCACCGGCGCCAAGGCGCTGCTGATCGACGCGGCCGGCGCGGTCATCGGCAGCGCCACGACGCCGCTGCACATCTCCACCCCGCGGCCGCTGTGGTCTGAGCAGAACCCGGCCGACTGGTGGGCCGGCATGGCGGCCAGCATCCGCCGTCTGCTGGCCGAGCAGGGGGTGGCCGGCGACCGCATCGCTGCCATCGGTCTGACCGGGCAGATGCACGGCCTGACGCTGTTGGACGGCAGCGGCGCCGTTCTGCGTCCGGCCATCCTCTGGAACGATCAGCGCACCGGCCCGCAGTGCGACGAAATCCGTCGACGGCTGGGCAAGGCGCGGCTGATCCAGATCACCGGCAACGACGCGCTGCCCGGCTTCACCGCGCCCAAGGTGCTCTGGGTGCAGCAGAACGAGCCGGAGGTCTACGCCCAGGCCCGCCACATCCTGCTGCCCAAGGACACCATCCGCCACCGGCTGACCGGCGACTACGCCATGGACAAGGCCGACGGCGCGGGCACGATCCTCTTCGACCTGCGCGCCCGCACCTGGTCGCCGGAGGTGCTGGACGCCCTGGAGATCCCGGCCGCGTGGCTGCCGCCGACCTTCGAGGGGCCGGCCATCACCGGGGTGGTCAGCGCGGCGGCCGCGGCCGAGACCGGTCTGGCCGCGGGCACGCCGGTGGTGGGCGGCGGCGGCGACCAGGCGGCGCAGGCCGTGGGCGTCGGCGCGGTCGAGCCGGGCATTGTGGCGCTGACTCTGGGCACATCGGGCGTGGTCTTCGCCACTACCCCTGCCGCGTTGATCGAGCCGGAGGGCAAGCTGCACGCCTTCTGCCACGCGGTTCCCGACCGCTGGCACTTCATGGGGGTGATGCTCAGCGCGGCCGGCAGCTTGCAGTGGTATCGCGACAGCCTGGCGCCCGATCTCACCTTCGACGCCCTGCTGGCCGAGGCCGCGCGCGTTCCGGCCGGCAGCGAGGGGCTGCTCTTCCTGCCCTATCTGACCGGCGAACGCACGCCGCACCCCGATCCGCTGGCGCGCGGCGCCTGGGTGGGGCTGACCCTGCGCCACGGCCGGCCGCACCTGACGCGCGCCCTGCTGGAAGGGGTGGCCTTTGGCCTCAAGGACAGCTTCACCCTGATCCAGGGCGCGGGGCTGGGCAGCATCGGGCAGGCGCGGGCCTCAGGGGGCGGCGCCCGCAGCGGCCTGTGGCGCCAGATTCTGGCCGATGTGCTGGGCGTGGAGCTGGCGCTGGTCAACACCACCGAGGGCGCGGCCTATGGCGCGGCGCTGCTGGCCGCGGTGGGCGCAGGTTGCTATCCCTCCGTCGAGCAGGCCTGCCGGGCCGTGATCCAGGTCACCGGTCGCACCACCCCCGACCCGGCCGCGGTCGCCCGCTATGCCGACCTTTACCCGCGCTACCAGGCGCTCTACCCCGCGTTGAAAGAAGAATTTCGGGCGATAGGGGATGCGTAGAGGCTGGCGCCGGCTGAGCAGTTACACGAGATCAACGTTTGGCCCACCGGCTGTATATCAACAAACAGGCCCTTTGGACGCTGCCGTCAGCAGATCCAAAGGGCCTGTCCCATGCTAAGCTGTCCGCGCTACATCGCTGTTCGCGCTACATCACCGCATCCAGCAGCTTCTCCACCTGATACCCCGACTCCTCGCTGGCGGCCAGCAGCTTGTGCACCACGGCCAGACGCTCCTCGATCTGCGCCGCGGCCTGCTCGTCGGAGAGGTTGACCATGCTGTCCACCACGGCCGGCAGAGCCAGCCAGCCGCAGAGCTGCTCATAGGCCTCCTGGTTGAACCAGAGCACCCCTTGATAGCGGTTGACGCCGATGAACTGCTGCACCTCGCTGTCGCGCAGCAGCCGGCTCAGCACGGCAAAGGCCAGGCGCGCGGCCGGCTGGGGCGTCTTGAACTCGAACCAACGCTGGTTGGAGGTCAGCAGCTTGACCAGGCCCACCGCCTGTTCGGCCGTGGCCGGGGCGACGCCCAGGCCCTGGATGCTGTGGCTCAGAATGCGCCCCAGCAGCCACTCGTCGATCCAGCTCCGGCTCAGGTCGGCAGAGCTCTTCTCGCCCGCCACCAGGCCCAGATTGTGGATGAAGTGCCAGCCGAAGACCGTGGCCCAGGCCGCCTGCTGATTGCCCACCTGTGTGATCAACAGATCGGCCAGCGCGCCCAACTGCGGCGCCTCTTCGCCCAGCTCGACCAGCCCCAGGATCGCCTCCAGCTCAGCCCGCTGCTGGCTGGCCAGCGCGACCGGGTCGCCGACGCCCTCGGTGAAGTCCCGAATGGCGCTCAGCAGGTCGGCGTAGCCCGCCTCCACCTCATCCAGCAGCGCCGTGAGCTCGTCCACCTCCTCTTCGGCCTCATCAGCCACGGCCTCGAGCACCGCCTCGGCCAGCTCGACCGCCTCGGCGATGGCTTCCTCGCTCACCTCAGCGCCTGACTCGACCTCGATATCGATCTCCACCTCGACCTCGGCCAGGTCAGCCCGGGCCGCGTCGATCAGCCGCTGGAACATGGCCGCGTCGACCAGCTTTTTGAAGGGAGCATGGATCGGCTGCAAGAAGATCTCCGTCAACGCGTCCTCGATGCTGGGCACGCCGCGGCCGGCCAGGTAGTCCAGCAGATGGCCGTACTGACGCCACTCGTTGTCCTGCTCCACGCGGAAGTCCAGGAAGACGTGATACTTGAAGGCGCCCAGCTCGATGTACATGCCCTCGTTGTGTAGTTGCTGGCAATTGCGGATGTACTCCAGGTTGGAGGCCACATCGCGGAAGATGACATAGGCGTTGGGGTCGTTGGGCAACCCCAGACCGTCGGCCAGCGAGGTCTGCGCCAGATGCTTGCCCTCCCCTTCCTTGACCGCGTAGGCCGCGGAGGTGCGGATCCAGCCGCGCGCCTCGGCCCATTTGTTGAGATAGATCACCAGCCCGCGCTCGTCGCCCGCCCGGTTGGAATAGGCGAAGACATCCTCATGCACCGAGCCATCGGGCAAGAAGAAGTCGTAGAGGCGGAAATTGGCCACCTCAGCGAAGAGATAGCGCTTGTGCAGCAAGGGGAAGATCTCCCGCTGGTGGCGCGCCACCAGCCAGGGGTCGGGGCTTTCATCGCGCATCGGACGGCGGAACTCCATGCCGTACTTCTCGGTGAAGCCCTCCACCTGGCCGTGGCCGAACATGGGCAGGCCGGGCATGGTGGAAAGGAGGGTGGCCACGCCGAAGTACTTGTCCTCCTTGCCGAACTGCGCCACAGCCGTGTCCTCGTCCGGGTTGTTCATGAAATTGACGTAGCGCTTGAGGATCTCCGGGTCGAACTCGACCGTGTTCTTGATCACCGAGCGGTATTTGGCGTTCTCCTCCATCTTGAGCATGTTCATGAACGCGCTGTTGTAGACGCGGTGCATGCCCAGGGTGCGCACGAAGTAGCCCTCCATCAGCCAGAAGGCCTCGGCCAGCAGCAGGGTATCGGGCACCTCGGCCGCCACCCGGTCCACCACCTGGCGCCAGAACTCCTCGGGGAAGACCGCGTCGAAGTCGGGGCGGGTCATGCCATACTCGGCGCGCGAGGCGATGTCGCCGCCGCTGCCCGGCTCCGGGTACCAGAGCCGCTGGTAATGCTTTTTCGCCAGCGTCATGGCCGCGTCGAAGCGGATGATGGGGAACATCCGCGCCACGTGCAGGATCGTCTGAATCACCGCCTCGCGCACCTCTGGCAACAGATAGTTGAGCTGGGCGGTGTCGTTCCAGGCCATGCTGGTGCCGTCGTTGCCGTGATAGATGTAGCGCACCTCGCCGGTGTCGAAGTTGCGCCGCTGGAAAACCACGGCCGCGTCGGTCTTGTCGTAGTAGTGATCCTCCAGGTAGATGCCCACACCGGGCGTGTCGCACAGGTTGGGCCCGTTGAAGGTGTAGGCCGGGAAGGGGCTGTAGGGCAGTTGCACGAACCAATCGGGGTGTTCGATCACCCATTTCCCGTCGATGCCCACATGGTTGGGCACCATGTCGCTGGCCAGGCGAATGCCCCGCTGCCAGGCCCGGTCGCGCAGATCGCTGTAGGCGTCGTAGCCGCCCAGGTCCCAGGCGATCTGGTAGTCGTAGAGCGAGTAAGCTGAGGCCACCGCGTCGGGCTTGCCCATCATCTGCTTGATGCGCTGCGAGGCGCGGCTGCGCTCCCACAGGCCGATCAGCCACAGGCCGGTGAAGCCGCTCTGCGCCAGCCTGTCCAGCTCTTCATCGGGAATCTGGTTCAGCGTGCGGATCTCCCGCTGATACTGTTTGGAGAGCTGATCCAGCCAGACATAGGTGTTCTTGGCCAGCATCACCGTCTTGGGCATCCAGTCCAGGTCGGGACTGAAACGCTCCGGCTCCGCGATCAGACCGGAGAAATCGGGCGCGGCTGATGGTCCGGGACCGCCGCCCACGAAGACGATCTTCTGCTCCTCGGCGATGAAGTCCAGGCTGGCCAGCAAGCGGAAGAGGTACTTGCCCAGGTAGCTGGTCCAATGGCTGCGGATATATTCGAGCTGGCCTTCCAGCGAGTTGGGCGAGGCGCGCATGGGCGCCTGCAACAGGTCGAGGATGTTCTCTCCGCCCGCGCCATAGCCTGGCTCGCCGGCAAAGAAGACCTTCAATTCGTCGATGATCTGCCGGTACTCGGACTCCTCCACCAGGGTCGAGTCGTCGTACAGCTCGCGGTAGGGGGAATAGGCCGGGTTGATGTTGGTCAGCCAGAGCAGCAACATCTCTTCCAGCGCGATGCCGCGATTGGGGTCGTTGCCCGTTTCGCCGGCCAGGAACTGCTCCACCGTGATCTGCCCGCGGTAGATGGGCATGGCCGGGAACTCGCCCTCGAAGGTCTGCAAGGTCTCATCCACCGGCGCTTGGTCGATCTGCTCGTTCAGGTAATCCAGAGCGCGGGTCAGCACCGTGGGGTTGCGCTGCTGGCGATAGGCCACGAGCATCAGGTGCAGGATCTCATGGATCATGGCCATGGCGTTGATCTGGCTGGCCTTGACCGCCTGTTCAGGAAAACGCACCAGATCGCGCTTCTCGTTCATTTGCTGGGCAAAGAGCCGCGCCGAGCGGAAGTTGGCGACCACCATGGTGCCGCGCACGGAGAAAAGCTCCTCATCGAACTGGTAGAAATCGCGCGCCGCGCGCGAGACGTGAAAGTCCCGGCGAAAATCATGTGGGGGATGCCACGACGGTGTGTGCATAAGATACTTCCTTGGGGGTGAGTGATGCGTGATGAATGCGCTACCTGCCTGGCCAGCGCAAGCTGTGAAAGCAGTGACAGGATGGCTAAGCTTACCACAAGATAGCCGCGGCCACAAGTTGCCGGAGATACGCTCAGCAATTCGCATCCTGGCGGATGGCGGACTGGGCACACGAAGAAGAACCTTCAGGCGGCTGGCGCGGCGCATTCACGCCGGTCGAACCGGGCCAAAGCCGCGCCTCCCGGACGAATCAGAACTGCTGTTGGTGTGATGCGACACTTGACAGCAGGAAGAGGCAAGGCTATGATCGACCCATGTCTGCAAAAAGCTTGCCTTCCCTGCTGCCGCTGTTGATCGGGCTGATCCTGCTGACCGCCTGCCAGCGTGGCCAGCCAACCGCTACCGCGACGCCGACTCCCAGCCCAACGGTCGTGACTGACGCCGCGCCGACCGACGCCGCACCGCCGGTCGCGGCCAGCGATCCCACGCCGGCGCCCACGGCCACGACCCAGGCCACAGCCACCGCTGCGCCGCCGACCGTGACCCCGACGTCGACGGCCGCGTCCACGCCCACCCCGGCCCTGCCCCCTTCCACACGCATGGCCGAGGCGCGGCGGCTGCACCTGAACGGCGACTACGAGAGGGCGCGGGCGCTGTATGCCGCGCTGGTGCAGGAGGATCCGGCCAGCGCAGAGGCGACTGAGGCCCGCTGGCGGCTGGGCCAGGCCTACCTGGAGGATGGCCAGCCCAGCGCGGCCTTCATCGCCCTGGACCTGGCCCGCCAGCAGACGCCGGCCGAGGCGCTGCCGCCGGAGGTCGATTTTTGGATCGGCGAGGCGCTGGGCCAGATCGGCAACCCCGCCGGCGCGGTGGAGGCCTATCGACGCTATCTGGCCCGCGAGGACGCGCTGGCCGGCGAGGTGAACCTGCGCATCGGACGTCTGCTGCGCGAGGCGGGAGACCAGGAGGGCGCGCTGGCGGCCTTGCAGCAGAGCACAGCCACGGCCACCGACAACTTCGTGCTCTTCGCGGCGCGCGAGGAGCTGGCGGAGCTGCACGAACAGCAGGGGGATGGCGCGGCCGCACTGGCCCAGCTCGATCAGATCCTGGCTGTCAGCCAATTTGCCCGCTACCGCGCCGAGCTGCAACAGCGGGCCGGCGACCTGCTGCTGGCAGCCGGCGACGCTGCGGGCGCCAGCGAACGCTATCGCCGCGCCATCGCCGAGGATGAGCAGAGCTTTGGGGCGCTCAGCGCGGCCAACGCGCTGGCCGGGCTGGGCCAGCCGCTGGACGACCTGACCACTGGTCGCATCCTGCTGGGCAACGGCGCCTATGCGGAAGGGATCGCGGCGATCTATCGCTATCTCGAGGCGACGCCCGACCACCCGGCCGCGCCGCACCTACTGGCAGCCGAGGCCTATTTCAGCCAGCGCGAATATGCCCGCGCCCTGGCCGAATGGCAGTCGCTGCTGGACACCCACCCCGAATACAGCGACCGGCCAGCCACGCTGCTGCGCATGGCCGTGGCCCACACCCGGCTGGGCAACCTGGACGCGGCCCGCGATCTCTACCGCCAGGTGGGAAGCGCGGCCGCGCTGCTGGAGGCCGCACGCCTGGCCGAACGCAACGGCGACTGCCGCACAGCCGGCGCGGAATATCTGGAGATCGCCCGGCTCCACCCGACCGCGGCCGAGGCTGGCGAGGCGCTCTACCGCGCCGGCGTCTGCCAATACCGCCTGGGCCAGACCGCCAGCGCGGCCGAAAGCTGGCAGCGGCTGATCGACAGCTACCCGGCCAACACCTACGCCCACGCCGGCCGCTTCTGGGCGGGCAAGGCCGCGCTGGAGATGGGCGACGGCGCGCGGGCCGTCAGCCTCTGGCAGCCGTTGCAGCATGAGGCGGCCGACAGCTATTACACCGCCCGCGCCCAGGAGCTGGCCATTGGGGCCGGCTTGCCCGGCGCCGACAGCCTGGCCATCCAGGCGGCGCAGCCGGCCGCGGACGACGACGGCTCCCTGGCCGCGGCCGAGCGCTGGCTGGCCGGCTGGGCCGCGCCGGCAGGGAGCGACCCGGCCACGCTGCGCCAACTGCCCGCGGCCGTGGCGGCTGACCCGCAGTTGCGCCGCGGCGAGGCCTATCTGGCGGCCGGCATGCGGGCGGAAGCGATGCGCGAGCTGAGCGAGGTGCGCCAGCGCTACAACGACGACCCGCTGGCGCTTTATGCACTGGCGCTGCGCTTCGACCAGTTGCGTCTCTACTCCCACGCCACGCTTGCCGCCATCCGCCTGGCCGCGCTCAGCCCCGACGGGCTTTTCGGCGCGCCGCTGGCCATCCAGCGCATGGCCTATCCCCAGCACTACGCTGACATCGTGCAGGCCGAGGCCGCGGCGCAGGGGGTCGATCCGCTGTTGATCTACGCCCTGATCCGCCAGGAGAGCTTCTTCGAGCAGGGCGCGCGCTCCTCGGCCGCGGCCCAAGGTCTGACGCAGGTCATTCCCAGCACGGCCGAATGGATCGCCGACGCCATGGGCTGGCCCAACTTCCAGCCCGATGACATCTACAAGCCCTACCTCAACGTCAAGTTCGGAACCTATTACCTCAAGGCCGCGCTGGACATGTTCGACGGCAACCCCTACCCGGCGCTGGCGGGCTACAACGCGGGGCCGGGCAACGCGCGCTACTGGCTGGAGCAGGCGCAGACCGATGACGACGATCTCTATGTGGAGGAGATCACCATCAACGAGCCCAAGCTGTATGTGCGCCGGGTGCTGGCGCACCTGGCGACCTATCGGCGGCTGTATGGCGGGGGGCCGTAGGCCGGAGAAGCGGCCTCACGGCCCGGCTGAAGCCTCGACTCCGGTTTGGGAAGGCCCAGGCGCACATGCACCCCGGTGAACCAGGCAGCTACCGTTTGCGGATCGCTTGCCACAGGAGGGTGAGCAACAACACGGCGATGAGCAACGCGCCGGCCACAAAGCCGAACTCCGCCACGCGGCGAATGACCAGGCTTTCGACCTCGCTGACCAGACCCTCCAGCGGGAAGAGCAGGGTGAGCGCTGAGCCCAGCAGCAGGCCCACCGCCAGGACGCTGATGACGATGCGGCGCACGCTGGCATTCAGGTCGCCGCGCAGACCGCGCACACGCTGATCCAGGCTGTCGGCGCTGATCTGAAAGGCCAGTTGGCCCCGTTGGAAATCGTCCAGCAGGGCGGTCGTGGCCGTCAACAGCCCGGGCAGCCGTCCCAGCACGTCGCGGGTCAGCGGCTTGCCCACGCGCTCGAGCATGTCGCCCGGCGCCAGCTCGCTCTGCACCAGTTTCTTGAGCTGCGTGTAGGCGACATCGAGCATGTAGTCGGTCGGCTTCTCCCCCATCAGGCTGCGCATGATGGACTCGCCCTGACCGATGGCCTTGATGGCCAGCGCGAACTCGGCGCGCATCTGCAGGCCATGTCGCACCAACACCTCCACGATCTGGCTCATGACCATCGTCAACGAGGGGGGCGCGTCCACAAAAAGCAGGTTGTGGTTGATCAGCCGCTCGATGTGGCGCTGGAGGAGGGCAAAGTCCTGCTGCGGCGCGGGCTTGCACATGGCGATCAACACGCGCGTCGCGGCCCGGGCGTCGCGGTCTTGCAGCGCCCAGATGAGCTCGCCCAGGGAAAAGCGATCCTGCGGGGTCAGATAGCCCATCAAACCCATGTCGAGGAAGATGACGCCCCCCGTCTCGGTGTTGACCCAGATGTTGCCGGGGTGCGGGTCGGCATGGAAGAAGCCATCGAAGATCACCTGCTGCAAGAGGACGCGGAAGAACTGGATGGCCAGGGCCTCGCGGTCGATGCCGGCGGCGTCCAGCGCGGCGACATCGGCGATCTTCACCCCGGCGACCCGCTCCTGCGTCAACACTTTGGAACTGCTGTACGCGCCGTAGATCTGCGGCACATGCACCCAGGGGAATTTGGCCATGTTGTGGGCCAACATGCGGGCGTTATACGCCTCGTTGGTCAGGTCGAGCTCGGTCAGGACGTTGGCCGCGAATTCGTGAAAGAGGGAGCTCACCCCGAACTGGCGACTCCAGGGGATGCGGCGTTCGATCAGCGTCAGCGCGTCCTGCATGACGTTGAGATCGCCCTTGACGGTGACCGCGATGTCTGGTCGCAACACCTTGACCACCACGCGTTCGCCGCTGGCCAGCGTGGCAGCATGCACCTGGGCGGTGGAGGCGGCGGCCAGGGGGACCGGCTCGAAGGCGGCGAACAGCTCAGCCGGCGGCTTGCCCAGCTCCCGCCGAATGACCTGCTCGACCTCGCTGGCGGGGAAGGGGGCGACATCGTCGTGCAGCTGGTCCAGCTCGATCAGCCAGGCCTCGGGCAGAAGCTCACTGCGGCTGGTCACCATCTGGCCGAACTTGACGAAGGTGGGTCCAAGCTCTTGCAGCATCAGGCGGGTCTTGGCGGCCGGGCTTAAATCGCTCAACACCTGGCCGCGGCGGTAGATCAGCCGCTGCGACGCGCGACGGATGCCGCCGAAGGGGGAGATGCCGACCACGATATCGACCATGTAGCGCTGGATGGTGTTCACCATCTGCTGGGTGCGCAGGCTTTCCACGATCCAGTTGCGCTGTCCGGTGGGCAACATCCCCAGCCAGCGCCAGTAGAAGGGGCTGCGCCGCCCCGTCGTGACCAGTGGGCTGTCCAGGCCGGTCAAGGCCTCCAGGGCCGCGACCGTCAGCCCCATCAACATCGCGCCGAAAACGGCGGAGAAGAGCCGCGTCTCCCCCACCTGCCAGACCGTGGGCGCCAGGTAAGAGAGGAGCAGGAAGATGAAGGTATCGACGGCCAGGGCCAGCAAACCCATGGACCAGAGGTAGAGCCGGCCGGCGAGCAAGAGGATCAACGGCCGGACGACGGCGCGCAGCACGGTGAAGAGCAGACCGATCACCAGATACGAAGCGGCCGCGGCCAGCGGCGCGCTGTTGAGGGCATAGGGGCTGAGGCGCAGGCCGGGCACCACATGCATGACCAGGGTGGCCGCCAGCGTGTTGACAAGAACGCGAACGAGGAAATACAGCATGGCTTGGTCCTTCGCAGCTCACGACTTTGTAAGTCGCCCACGGTCCGATCCTCAGCGGCGGGCAACGATGCGGGATTGTAACATGGCTGGGCGGCGTGAACAAAGAGGGATCTCGGGGGAGAACCGCGGATGGGCGGAGGGCGCGGATCGGAGACGTCTCCCCATCCGCGGTTCTCCATCCGCGTCGCACTCAATTGACTGCACAAACCGCGATTCCAAACAGGAGTCGAGCCTTCAGGCGGGTCGGCGCGCTCAACTGGCATCGTCCAGACCCGGCTAAAGCCTAGACTCCGCGCCCGATTTGGCGGCTGCAAAACAGGAGTCGAGCCTTCAGGCGGGTCGACGCGCTCAACTGGCATCGTCCAGACCCGGCTAAAGCCTCGACTCCGCGCCCGATTTGGCGGTTGCAAAACAGGAGTCGAGCCTTCAGGCGGGTCGACGCGCTCAACTGGCATCGTCCAGACCCGGCTAAAGCCTCGACTCCGCGCCCGATTTGGCGGCTGCAAAACAGGAGTCGAGCCTTCAGGCGGGTCGGCGCGCTCAACTGGCATCGTCCAGACCCGGCTAAAGCCTCGACTCCGCGCCCGATTTGACGACTCCGCGCCCGATTTGGCGGCCCCGCGCCCGATTTGGAATTGCTGCTGTACAAACACAAAGCGGGCTGTGTCGGAGATTCCGACACAGCCCGCTTTCTTTCTTCCAGACTCACGGTCTGGTCATCGGCGGATGCCTCAGCCCACGGGGCCGCAGGCGGCCGCCGAACTGACGCTTCCTGAGCTGCTGCTGGTGGCGCCGAAGAGGCTAAACGCCTTCTTCACCTGCTCGCTGCCACAGGTGGGGCAGGTGATCTTTTCCTGGCTGAACATGGAGCGCAGGAAACGCTCGAAGTCATCGCCGCAATCGGTGCACTGATACTCGTAGATGGGCATAGCTCTCCTCTTGATCGCTGTTTTTTTCTGGATCGATCTGTGCAGCGGTGAGATGCACCGAGGCCCGCGGTGGTTACACTAACAGGGCGCGTCGACGTAGCGCTGCAAGATCTGACGCTGATCGTCGTAGTAGAAGGGCAGGTGGCAGAGGCGCGCCGGCTCCACCCAGTCAGCCCGCACGATGGTGTCATCGGGGTCGGCCGGCGCCAGCACGCCGGCCACTGCCTCGGCCGTGAAATAATAGATGTGGTAGTTGTAGCGCTCATGCCCCGCATCGTAGATCCCGCGCACCTTGAAGCGCGGCTGAAGGTGGGCAACCGCCAGGCCGGTTTCCTCGCGCAGCTCGCGCCTGACGGTCTGGCAGGGGGTTTCGTGCGGCTCGATGCTTCCGCCCGGCAAGGCCCAGGCCGGCGTTTGGCCCGGATCAGCCTGGAGAACCATCAACAGCGCGCCATCCTCCCGCGTGCAAAGCGCGGCCACCCCCTCCCACGCCGGCCGGCCGCCGGCGTCGAAGCGCCGGTCGAAGCCGCCGGTCAGCTCGGCCTGGCTGGCGGGAAGCACGTCGTACCACAGGATTCGACCCTCGATCACGCATCGCCTCCGCCGCGGTTGACCCGCGCGCCGACCAGGAGGACGATGACCAGGGCGATGCCGGCGCCGAAGAGGATGGCAGTGAAAATCAGGGAAGCGCGCGCGGCGGGGACGACCAGCCAGAAGCCGGCCAGCACCGCAGTGAGGGGCACCAGCGCGGTCAGCGCCAGGGTGACCGCGAGCTGGCGGCTGGCCGGCGCCTCGCTGCCGCTGAGCTGCCGGTTCAGCCGCCACAGGACGAAGAAGGGATAGGTCAGGCCGACCAGGATCAGGAAGATCGCGGCAACCAAGAGAACGGGGTGGGTGGCGCTCATTCGCTCTTTCCTTCACGCGTTGGCTGGACTGCCCCCGCGCCCTCAGCGTTGGCCGCCTGAAACAGACCGTTGTCCAGGTGGGCCGTGTCGTTGTAGCTGACCAGGCGCAGGTGGCCGTCGCGCATCTGAACGACGCTCAGGGCGGTGTTGCCGAGGATGGCGATGCGGTGCATCTGATCCAGGCTGGCGCCCAGCACATGCGCCACCAGGCTGCGCAGCGCCGCGCCATGGCTGACCACCAGCACAGTGTCGCCCGGATGGCGGCTGACGATGTTCTGAGCGGCCGCGGCCAGGCGATCTTGCAGCTCGCCGAGGCTCTCGCCGCCGCCGCGAGGCACATCCTGGCCGGCGGACATGGCCGCCGCCTGCTCAGGGTAGCGCTCGCGGATCTCCGCCCAGGTCAGCCCGGTCCAGGCGCCGATGTCCAACTCGCGCAATGCCGATTCGGGGATGGGCGTCAGGCCCAAGGCCTGGCCGATAATCTGGGCCGTCTCGGAGGCGCGCAGCAGATCGCTGCTGTAGATGACGTTGATCGGGTAGCTGCGCAGCCGGTTGGCCGCCAGGCGCGCCTGTTGCCGGCCGAGATCAGTCAGCTCTGTATCGGCCGCCTGGCCCTGCCAGCGGCCGCTCAGATTCCATTCGGTCTCGCCGTGGCGCAGCAGCAGGAGCGTGGTGGGGTTCGCGCGGTTCATCGACGTTGACCTCCCCAGGCTTCGGCGCACGGCGCCTGCCCCTGGATAATCCGCTGCACGTTCCACTCGTTTTGGCCGTGGCGGCAGAGGAGGATGGTGGTGGGAAAATGGGAGTTGTTTGGAGCCATGGCAGGTTGGCAACTGTCACGTCAGGTGTAATGCGTGACGAGTAATGCGTAATTCAGAAGTTGGCGCTCACCGCAGCCAAGGTGGTCAATTCCGGGTTACGGGTTGCGGGTTGCGGGTTACGGGCTAGATCAGCGTCTTCATGCGCAGCATGCGGTCGCCCAACTCCTGCAAGGCCGCGGCGATGGCCGGCTTGCCCTCGCGCTCCAGTTGCTTGACCGAGGCGTTGAGCACGCCGAAGAAGGTGCCATCGATGCGCCCCAGGTTGAGGCCGATGATCTGGGTCAGTTCGTCGTCGTCTTTGGCGGCCAGCAGTTGGCGCACCAGGGCGAGGGATTCCTGTTGAGTCATGGTTATGGCTGGCGAAAGGCTGATTGATGAGTCGGTTGATTGGTTGATCGGTAGCCTTCTGAGGCGTACACCTGCACTTGCGCCGAAGCGCAGCACAGGTGCAAGTATCGAAACCAGCGGCTGGGCCGCCGGCTGAGCAGTCACGCTTGGTGATGGATTGTACGGATTACGGCCGGTTTGCCAAGTTGGCCGCTTATCGACAAAACAAGACCGGCCTGCCGCCAATGCAGACCGGTCTCTGAGACCCAACTCCCAACGCCTGCGAGCTTGCCCGAAGCGCAGCCGAGGGGGCGCTTTGAACTGTCAGCCAGGAGCTTTCATTCCCTGGCGCTCACCCGCCGCGCCGCCGCGTCGCTGCGTCGAAGATCACGGCTGCAGCCAGCACCAGACCGCGGGCGATGTACTGCACCGAGATATCGACGCCCATCAGGTTCATGCCGTTGGTGAGCGACGCCATCACCAGGGCGCCGATCAGCGAGCCGATCACGCTGCCCACGCCGCCAGCCGCCGAGACGCCGCCGACATAGGCCGCAGCAATGGCGTCCAACTCGAACAGCGTGCCGGCGGTCGTCGTAGCCGATTGCAGACGGGAGGTGAACAGGATGCCGGACAGAGCGGTCAGAAAGCCCATCGAGGCAAAGACCACGTAGGTGATCTTCTTGACGCTGACGCCGCTCAGGTCGGCAGCCTCTGGGTTGCCGCCGACGGCGTAGATGTGCCGGCCCAGCACCGTGCGGGTGGTGACGAAGTGGTAGACCCCGACGACCAACAGCACGATGACAGCCGTCCACGAGATGCCGTTATACCCGGCCATGACCCAGGCTACCAGCCCGACTATCCCTGAAATGAAGACCAGCTTGAGGGCGAAGATCGGCCCCGGCAACACATCGAAGCCGTAGGCCATCTTGCGCTTGCGATCTTTCATCTGGCCCAGGATGAAAAAGATGATGGCAATGATGCCCAGCACCAGCGTCAACGCGTGCCCTGGGATGAAGTCCATGCCCGGTATGTCGGGGATGAAGCCGTTGCCGATGGCGTTGAAATCGGCGTTGGGTATGATGATGGTGCCGGTCGCCATGGTCGCCTGCAACAGCAGGCCACGATAGATCAACCAGCCGGCAAGAGTGGCCACGAAGGCGGGAATGCCGAAATAGACGATCAGAAAAGCGGTGATCAGCCCGGCGATGATGCCCAACACCAGCACGATGGGAAGCACCGCGATGGTTGGCAAACCCACTTGCACCATCAGGATGGCTGCGATGGCGCCCAGGAAGCCGGCCAGGAAGCCGACCGACAGGTCGATGTGACGAATGACGATGACCAGCGTCATGCCAACTGCCAACACCGCGACATACCCCGTCTGGTTGATCAGGTTGCTGATGTTGCGCGGCGAGAGAAAAAGCCCATTCGTAAGCACGGTAAATATCGCCATGATGACAAACAAGGCGATATACATGCCATACTCACGGACATTCTGGCGGAGAACTTTCTGAAGGTCTTGGAAAAAAGACATGATGGATCTCCTTAGCTGGTAGCCAACTGCATGATCTTCTCTTGCGTGGCTTCCTCAATCGGCAGCTCGCCGGTGATTCTCCCGGCAGCAACGACGTAAACCCGGTCACTCATGCCCAGCACCTCGGGCAACTCGGACGAGATCATGATGATGCTCATGCCCTGTTCCACCAGGCCGTTCATCAATGTGTAGATCTCGTATTTGGCGCCGACGTCGATGCCTCGGGTGGGCTCGTCCAGGATCAGGATATTGGGCTTGACGAACAGCCACTTGCCGAGCGACACCTTTTGCTGGTTGCCGCCGCTCAGATTGCCAACCTTCTGCTCGATAGTGGGCGTCTTGATGTTCAGGCTGACCCGGTATTCATCGGCCACCTGGGCCTCAGCCTGGTTGTCAACCACACCGCGTTTGGCGATTTCATGCAGATTCGCCAGGGTGATATTCTGCTTCACGTCCTGGATCAGAATCAGCCCCTTGGCTTTTCGGTCCTCGGTGACATAGGCCAAACCCGCCTTGATCGCATCCCGCGGCTGCTTGAACTGCTGCTTCTGGCCGTTGATGACCAGGTCGCCCTTGACCTGATAGCCGACCGAATTGCCGAACAGGCTCAAGGCCAGCTCAGTACGGCCTGAGCCCATCAGCCCGGCGAAGCCAACGATCTCGCCCTTCTTGAGATCGAAATTGACATCCTTGAGCACGTCGCGACCCAGTTGCTGGCTGTGGGCGCTCCAGTTTCTAACCTCGAGCACAACTTCGTCCGATCGCTTATGCTCCCGCTTGGGGTAGATATTCTCGATCTCGCGACCCACCATGTGCCTGATCAGCACCGGCTCTGACACCTCGCCCTTGTGAGCATCCAGCGTGATCACCGTCTGACCATCGCGCAACACCGTCACCGTATCGGCGATCGAGATGACCTCTTTCAGCTTGTGCGAGATCATGATGCAGGTCACGCCCTGGTCTCTTAGATCTCGCAGCAGATTCAGCAGGTTCTCGCTGTCGTCCTCGTTCAAGGCTGCGGTGGGCTCGTCCAGGATCAGCAGCTTGACATCCTTGCTCAAGGCCTTGGCGATCTCGACCAGTTGCTGTTTACCGACGCCTAAATCCTTGATCTTTGCGGCCGGATTGACGCTGAGCTTGACCTTCTTAAGCATCTTGTCGGCCTGTTTGATGGTTTCGTTCCAGTCGACCAGGGCGCCTTTCCTGATCTCATGGCCGAGGAAGATGTTCTCATAGACGGTCAACTCGGGAAAAAGCGCCAATTCCTGATAGATGATCGCGATGCCGACACGCTCGCTGTCGGCAATTCCCTTGAACTTCTGGACTTCCCCTGCGAACAGAATATCGCCATCATAGCTACCGAACGGCCAAACCCCGCTCAACACCTTCATCAGGGTAGATTTGCCGGCGCCATTCTCGCCTACCAGGCAGTGGATTTCACCCTGAGCCACGCTGAAACTGACGTTGTCCAAGGCCTTGACGCCGGGAAAGGTCTTGGTGATGTTTCTCATCTCGAGAATAGGAGTGACCATAGCACCTCCGGCTGCGCAGGAATTTGAATGGGGAGAGGTAGGGACAGCCGCGGCTTCGCCGCGGCTGTCCCGGAGAGTCAGAGGGGGGTTACAGCTTACTGGAGACCGGTGAAATCGCTGGCCGGCCAGTAGCCAGAGTCGATGATCGCGGCCTTGACGTTGTCTTTGTCAACCGCAATGACCTCGGACGGCTTGGCGGGCACATCGATGGTCTGGTTGTTGTAGGTGGTCGTCTGCTCAGGCGTGTTGCCCGCCAGGAAGGCCAGGGCGGCGGTGATGGCGTCCTGGGCCAGCGTGCGGGTATCCTTGAGCACGGTCATCGACTGCTTGCCATCGATGATGTACTGGACCGAAGCCTTCTCGGCGTCCTGGCCGGTGACCACATAGCTGGTCACATCAGGATCGACCGCAAAGACGTCGGCGATGGCGCGCGCGGTGCCGTCATTGGGGGCCAAGATGAAGACGTTGCCCTTGTCGCCCGCCGTGGCCACCGTCAGGTTGGCCTCAGCCAGTCCCTTGGCGGTGTTGAAGTCCCAGTTGGTGGTGATCTGGCCGATGATCTTGGCCATCTCGTCGCGGGTCAGCTCAGCCTTGTCTTGCAGCGCCTGCGCCTCGCTGGAGTTCTTGATCACGAAGGTGCCATCGGCGATCTTGGGCTGCAAGACACTCCAGGCGCCCTCGAAGAAGAGGAACGCGTTGTTGTCGGAGGCCGCACCAGCGTAGAGGTAAAGCGGATTGCCCGTGCCGGTGGCCTTGTCCACCAGGTACTGAGCCTGCGCTGCGCCCACGGCGTTGCTGTCGAAGGTCACATAGTAATCCACAGCATCGGTGCCCAGGATCAGGCGGTCGTAGGAGATGACCTTGGCGCCTGCTTGGCGAGCCGCTGTTGCCGCTGCCGCTGCTGCTGCACCGTCCTGCGGGGTGAGGATGATCACCTTGACGCCCTTGCTCAGCAGGGACTCGACGTTGGTCTTCTCGGTGGCAGAGTTGCCCTGGCTGAAGAGGATCTCGACCGGAACGCCGGCGGTGCCCAGCAGATCACGGAAGCGGGCCTCGTCCTGCAGCCAGCGCGGCTCATCCTTGGTGGGGAGCACAATACCGACCTGCGGACCGCCAGAAGCAGCCGGGGCCGCAGTAGCGTCGCCGGTGGTTGCTGCCGGCGTTGTAGCTGCGCCGCCGCACGCGGCCAGAGCCAACATCGCCACGATCATCGTCATGGCCAACATGGATTTGACAAAGTTGCGAGACATGGTTTCTCCTCCTAGAGAAATCCTGCAAAATATAGTCGTCTTGGACGACATCGAACCGAAATGGAAGTTGTGAGTGGGGGAAGTGCGAGGTGATGGATTACCTCCTCTCTGAGGTAACGACCTTCAAGCGCTCTGGCTTTGCTGAAGAATTATGACGATTCTATGCCAAATTGCCCCGGCGGTCAAATCCACCTGAACTGTTCCGTAGCGGCGATACAGGCCTTGCCGCCAGCCATCACCGCGCCGCCATGGCTGGCGGTTCTCACTGCTTGTTCGCTCTGTTGGCCCCCGCCATGCGGCCATAACCTCGCCACAGTTGCCGCTCTGTGACCTCTGCGGTATAATCCAGGCTTGCATCAAGTGAATCGTATCGAGAGGAATCAACGCAACTCGTATGCTTAAACGCACCCACACCTGCGGCGCGCTGCGCGCTGCTGACGCCGGCCAGGAAGTCATCCTCAACGGCTGGGCCTACCGCCGCCGCGACCACGGCACCCTCATCTTCCTTGACCTGCGCGACCGCTACGGCGTCACCCAGGTTGTGATCACCCCCGACACCCCTGAGGCCCACGAAGCGGCGCAGCGGGTGCGCAGCGAGTTTGTGCTGGCTGTGCGCGGCCTGGTGCGCCGCCGGCCGGCCGGCATGGAAAATCCCAACCTGGCCAGCGGCGAGATCGAGGTCGTGGCCAGCGAGCTGGTGGTGGAAAACCCCGCCAAGCCGCTGCCTTTCGAGATCCGCGACGATCTGGAGGCCAATCCCTCGGAGACCTCGGGACGTACCAGTGAATTCTCCCGCCTCAAGTACCGCTATCTGGACCTGCGCCGGCCGCGCCTGCAGGGCAACATCATCCTGCGCCACCGGGCTGTCAAGCTGATGCGCGACTACCTGGACGCGCACAGCTTCCTGGAGATCGAGACGCCGATCCTGACCAAGTCGACGCCGGAAGGCGCGCGCGATTACCTGGTGCCCAGCCGCGTCCATCCCGGCAAGTTCTACGCCCTGCCGCAAAGCCCGCAGCAGTTCAAGCAGTTGTTGATGGTGGCCGGCTTCGACCGCTATTTCCAGATCGCGCGCTGTTTTCGCGATGAGGACCTGCGCGCCGACCGCCAGCCGGAATTCACGCAACTGGACGTGGAGATGTCCTTCGTCGGCCAGGAGGATGTGATCGGGCTGGTCAGCGGGATGTGCCGCGAGCTGACCATGCAGTTGACCGGGGCCGAGCCGCCCAGCCTGCCCTTCCCCCGCCTGACCTACGCCGAGGCCATGGCCCGCTACGGCAGCGACAAGCCCGACATCCGCTTCGGCCTGGAGCTGCAAGATCTGGGCGATCTGCTGGCCGAGACCGGCGTCGGCTTCCTCAAGGCCGCGCTGGAGGCTGGCAACGTGGTCAAAGCGGTGCGCGCGCCGGGCCTGGCCACACTCAGCGGCCAGAAGCTGCGCGAGCAGATCAAGGCCTACGAGGAGGTGGTCAAGATCTACGGCGCCAAGGGGCTGGCCTGGCTGGACTATCCGGCCGAGGGCGGGCCGAAGTCGCCCATCGCCAAGTTCTTCAGCGCGGCCGAGCTGGCCGCGATCGCCGAGCGCTGCCAGGCGGGGCCGGGCGACGTGGTTTTCATGGTGGCAGATACGGCCCGGGTGGCGCTGGTCGCGCTGGGCGAGCTGCGCCTGCGTCTGGGCCGCGACCTGAACCTGGTGGCGCCTGGCCAGTTTGCCTACCTGTGGGTGGTGGACTTCCCGCTGGTGGAGTGGAACGAGGAGGAGGGGCGCTGGGACGCCATGCACCACCCCTTCACCTCGCCCAAAGCGGAGGACCTGGCGCGCATGGAGAGCGATCCGGGCAGCGTGCGGGCCAACGCCTACGACATCGTGCTCAACGGCGTGGAACTGGGCGGCGGCAGCATCCGCATCCACCAGCGCGACGTGCAGGAGCGCATGTTCCAACTGTTGGGCCACTCGCCCGAGGCCGCGGCGGCCAAGTTCGGCCACATGCTGGACGCCTTCGAGTACGGCACCCCGCCCCACGGGGGCATCGCCCTGGGCATTGACCGCTTCATCATGCTGCTGGCCGGCGAGCAGTCGATCCGTGAGGTGATCCCCTTCCCCAAGAATCAGCAGGCCGTGGAGCCGATGACCGGCACGCCCGACGTGGTGGACAAGGCGCAGCTCGATCTGCTGCATCTGGTCTCGACGGCGAAGAAGGATGGGGTGTAATCTTGACCAACACTCCATCTCGCTGCACTGCGGCAGTGTCAAGGACAGCGCGGTCGTGAGCCGATTCAATGGAGGAATTGCCATTGTCGCTCCTCCGAGGAAAGCACAATGATAGTCAAGATCGAAGCTCTGTCATATCGCAGTTTGCGCAACGTGCGCCAGTCTCTGGCGCCGTTTCAGGTCTTGATTGGCCCCAATGCCAGCGGCAAATCCTCGTTCTTGGACGTCATAGCCTTCCTGGCAGACGTGGTTCGCGAAAAGGAGGGAGTTGCCGCGGCGGTAGCTGAGCGAGCTCCAGATGTGCGCGACCTCGTGTGGATGCGCGAGGGCGATTCCTTTGAGTTGGCGGTTGAGGGATCCATCCCGGAGCACCTTCAGAACAAGAAGAACGGTCAATACGCTCGCGTCCGCTACGAGGTCCGGGTGGGTCTGCATGCCGAAAGACAAGAGATTCACCTGTTGTCAGAGACATTGTGGCTGCGACCAGAGATGGGCGACGAGGCGGAACAAAAAAATGCACAGCGCCCCCAGTTCCCCATGCCGCCTGTTCCGCCGGGCACCATCATCACCCCGCCGGGCAAGAAAGGTCCTGCCAGTTGGCGTCGTGTGTTGAACAAAGTCCCCGAGTCGGGCAATGACTACTTCCGCTCGGAACGTTCGGGTTGGAACAATCTCTTTCGCCTTGGGCCGCGGCGTTCTGCCTTGGCTAACCTGCCGGAGGATGAAGAGAAGTTCCCGATCTCGATCTGGTTTCGCCGCATGTTGCTCGAAGGCGTCCAACGCCTTGCGCTCAACAGCGCCGCGCTCCGAAAACCCAGCCCACCAGGCAGTCCTCGTCAATTCCAACCGGATGGATCCAACCTGCCCCTGGTGATCAATGACCTTGAGGAGCGCGATCCCCAGCGCTTGAAAGAGTGGATCGCGCATCTTCAAACGGCGCTGCCCGATCTGGAAGGAATTCGCACCGTCGAACGGTCTGAGGACCGCCATCGTTACCTGGTCCTTGACTATCGTACAGGCTTGCATGCGCCCTCATGGCTCGTTTCCGACGGCACGCTGCGCATGCTGGCTCTGACCATCCTGGCTTACATCCCCGGACTGGAAGGCATTTTTCTGATCGAGGAGCCTGAGAACGGCATCCATCCGCGTGCCGTGGAAACCGTCCTGCAGTCACTCTCCTCAGTCTACGGCGCCCAGGTCTTGCTGGCCACGCACTCGCCGGTCATCCTGAGCCTGACCGAGCCAGAGCAAGTGTTGTGTTTCAATCGCACCGACCAGGGCATGACCGACATCGTGCTGGGATCGCAGCATCCACGCCTGCGCCAATGGCGGGGCGAGACCGATCTGGGCACCCTCTTTGCCAGCGGAGTGCTGGGATGAAAGACCTGATCGTCCTGACGGCCGACGGGAACATGGAGCACACCCTACGCGGGCTGCTGCGGCGTCCGCAAGCGCTGGCAGTGCGAGCAATCGACGCCGAGATCTTCGTCCACCCGCGCCACGATCCGGGCTGCGTCAACGAAGCACACGACTTCCTGCGCCCCTTCACCGGCAGTCACCGCTATGCCATGGTGCTGTTCGATCACGAAGGCAGTGGTCGCGAGGACACCGCACCCACCGCATTGGCTGATGAGGTCAGGCAGAGACTGGAAGCCACAGGCTGGCCAGGCCGGGCTGAAGCCGTCGTCCTGGCGCCGGAACTGGAGGTCTGGGCATGGAGCGACTCGCCGCAGGTAGCAGCTTGCCTGGGCTGGGCTGAGCGCCAGCCCGCGCTGCGCGATTGGTTGGCGGCTGCCGGCCAGTGGCCAGCAGATCAAGCCAAGCCCACCGATCCGAAACGCGCCATGGAGGCTGCCCTACGCGAGACGCGCAAGCCCCGGTCATCAGCGATCTACCTGGAGCTGGCCAGCAAGGTCAGTCTGCGCGGTCACAATGAGCCGGCATTCCGTCGCTTCGTTCAAGCGCTTCAGCAGTGGTTTCCGCCAGCGCCGTAGGACGCGCCGGCAACACCATCTTCCCTGTCCAAATGCCGCAGGTCGACCGATCTGGCGGCCGCGTCCTGGGCGACCATGATTGCGCTGAGGGAAGCGCGGCGCGTGTGGCGACAACGGGTCTTCCCGACACCGTAGCTGCCATTGCCAACCTCGAACGCACCGGCGTCGAGATCGCCGGCGGGTTTTGGGTGCTCAACGCGTATCGATGGTAAGTCATGAAGAGCATTAAGACACTGACGTTACTCATGGCGTCGCAGCCGGAAGGCGGATCATCATCACCCGCCGCCACAGACGATATGCTCAACATGGTGCAGACTGACGACATTCTGCCGCTGTCTCCCAGACAAACGGTGATCCCCAAGCTCTCGCAGGAGTTTACCGCGCTGATGCAGGAAGAAGGAGTCAGTCTGGCGGAGTTGCTTGAGGGTCTTGAGAAAGAACGAACATCCATTCGGGAAGAGAGAAGTCAATGAACGGCATCTACGAACTACCACTGGTCCTGGAACCGCAGCCCGAAGGCGGCTATACGGTCACTCTCCCGTTGCTGCCAGAACTGATTGCCGAAGCCGATGATATTTCGCAGGTACTCCCGCATGTGGCTGATGCGCTGGCAGCGGTGATTGAGTTTTATCAAGACTCTTGGCGTCCGCTACCGGTTTTTCGTTGGGGGTTGTTTTCACTTGCAAGTTTTGCAATGGGTCACGAGGCTGCGACTTATGTTTAGGCATCACGCGATTGTCGAGACGTTCATGACATCCGAACATGTGGTCCTCTATCCAGGCGACTGTTTGCAGATGCTACATCAGATTCCTCATGAAAGCATTCAACTTATTGTCACATCACCACCCTATAACCTAGGCAAAGAATACGAGAAAAAGCTGCAACTGGATGTGTATCTTGAGCAACAGGCGGAAGTGATTAGAGAATGTACCCGCGTACTGTCTCCGCATGGTAGCATCTGTTGGCAAGTCGGAAACTATGTAAACAATGGTGCCATAATTCCACTAGACACAGTGCTGTACCCAATTTTCGCTGACTTGGGATTACAAATGCGCAATCGTATCATCTGGCATTTCGAACACGGACTTCACTGTACCAATAGATTCTCTGGCCGATATGAGACAATCATATGGTTCACCAAGACAAAGGATTACGTTTTTAATCTAGATCCCGTCAGGGTTCCGCAAAAGTATCCCGGAAAAAAGCACTTCAAAGGTCCTAAGGCAGGCCAATATTCATCAAATCCACTAGGCAAGAACCCTGGCGACTTGTGGATAATCCCGAATGTCAAGAGCAATCATGTCGAGAAGACGGAGCATCCTTGCCAATTTCCAGTTGAGCTGATAGAACGGTTAGTTCTGTCAATGACTGATGAAGGTGATTGGGTGCTAGATCCGTTCCTGGGGACAGGCACTACGATTATTGCAGCTCTGAGACACAATCGACGGGGTGCTGGTGCAGAAATGCATCCAAGGTACATAGAGTTGGCTCGAAATCGGATCGAACAAGAAATGGCAGGTACGCTGCGAACTCGTCCCAGGAATCGACCGGTACATGATCCAACAGGTTCTGCCAGCAAACTCACCGTCGCCCCTTGGACACACGAAAAGGAGGATCCTCAGATGATCTTGCTCGAAAGACCAGACGAAGAGGAGCAATACACAACCGATGAGAATAGTTGAGACTTACTCCCACCTCAATGGATTAGAATACTTGCTAGTACACAAACCAAGACTCTGGTCAGAGTTACAAGATGTAATCATTGCCATCGATGCCGAGGCTTGCAAGACAAAAATCTCAAACGAGAAGACAATGCGAGGAAGGCTTCTCTACAGCCCTTTGGACATGAATCAAGAGTTCCGGCGTCTATTGAAGGGCAAAGGATGGGCGGAAAGCAGGGTCAGTTATTGGGTAACTCGAGATGAAAAGCTTATCCGCCGAACGCTGGCGATGTCGGCTGATGACCAAAAACAACAAATCCTCGCAGCTGGAGAGACTCCAATCTTCAGTTACAACCAGACTGATTTTGTCAAAGACCGAGTCGCCGTTGAAGTCCAGTTCGGTAAGTACGCCTTCGTCGCCTACGATTTGTTCGTGAAACATCTTGCCTTCTTCGTCAGCGATCAAATCGACGTCGGTATCGAGATCCTGCCCATGAAGTCCTTGCAGAGCCAGATGAGTTCTGGTGTGCCATACTTCGAGGGCGAGTTTTACAACGTCATCAGGCAAGGACGCGGGGTACCTGCGGTCCCGCTCGTTATGGTCGGCATTGAGCCGTGAAGTCCACTTCTTCGCCGCAATCAACATACCGAGGATTGGTATAAGCAGCCCAGTCTTCCAGGAGAGTCCAGTGTCCACCACCATCAAAATCAACCAAGCCGCCCACCACGTCGGCCAGGATGTCGCCCTCACCGGCTGGGTGCAGAAGCGCGCCGACAAGGGCAAGCTCCAGTTCATCACCCTGCGCGACGGCAGCGGCGCCATGCAGTGCGTCGTTTTCAAGAAAAACCTGCCCGAGGAGCAGTTCGACGCGGCCCGCCACATCACGCTGGAGTCGGCTGTGCGCATCAGCGGCGGCCTGCGGGCTGAGCCGCGCGCGCCGGGCGGCTATGAGCTGGACGCCACTGCCTTCGAGGTGATCAGCCGCGCGGCCGACCCCTACCCGCTGGCGCCTAAGCGCGACGGCGGCGAGCACGGCACAGACTTCCTGCTCAACCACCGCCACCTCTGGCTGCGCGACCCGCGCCAGATCGCCATTCTGCGCATCCGCGCCACGCTGATCAAGGCGATCCGCGACTGGCTGGACGGCCATGGCTTCACCCTGGTGGACACCCCCATCATCACCCCGGCGGCGGCCGAGGGCACCACCAACCTCTTCGCCACCAAGTACTTCGACGAGCCGGCCTACCTGGCGCAGACCGGCCAGCTCTACAGCGAGGCCACCATCGGCGCCTTTGGCCGCGTCTACTGCTTCGGCCCCACCTTCCGCGCCGAAAAGTCGGATACCCGCCGCCACGCCATGGAGTTCTGGATGGTGGAGCCAGAGATGGCCTTCACCGAGCTGGACGAGAACATGGAAGTCATCGAACAGTTCGTCAGCTACTGCATCCAGACGGTGCTGGCGCAGCGGGCCGACGATCTGGCGGTGTTGGGCCGCGATCTGACCCACTTGCAGAACGTGGTCCCTCCCTTCCCGCGCATCCACTACGACGACGCGGTCAAGCTGCTGCACGCCAACGGCTACCCCGATTTCCCCTGGGGCGAGGACTTCGGCGCGCCGCACGAGGACGCGATCAGCGCCCAGTTCGACAAGCCGGTCTTCGTCCACCACTACCCGCGCGCGGTCAAGGCTTTCTACATGCAGCCCGACCCGGAGCGCCCCGAGACGGTCCTGGCCTGCGACCTGATCGCGCCCGAGGGTTACGGCGAGATCGTGGGCGGCAGCCAGCGCATGCACGACTACCAGGTGTTGCTGGACGCCATCGACGCGCACAAGCTGCCGCGCGAGGCCTACGAATGGTATCTGGACCTGCGCCAGTACGGCAGCCAGCCCCACAGCGGCTTCGGCATGGGCCTGGAACGGGTGCTGATGTGGCTGGGCGGTCTGCCCCACATCCGCGAGGCGCTGCCCTTCCCGCGGCTGTATCGGCGGTACTACCCGTAAACTTGATGTGTTGGCAGGATCCCAGACCAGGCGTCACACAAATGCTGATCAAGTAGGTCAGCTAACTGTATTCAACGCCGGTGGAAACAAGGCACGATTGGTTACCGCCATCCATTACGTTTGGCGCAAGGTGTACATTCGTGCTGCCCAATCACACCGAAAGATTGATCATGGCAAATGGAAAGACCGGTTGACCGTTTTGCCAACGATGCACCCCCTGCTGCACGTGAACTGCGGGTTCGCATCTTGTTGCCCGTATGCCCGACAGAGCACCTTTAACCACAATACCTCCAGAACCACAGCATCGAGGCTCGTGTTTGTATTGACATCGGTCGAACGACGGACTACAATCCTCTAAAACTTGAACGACTCTTACGGAGGTCCGATGGCTAATCACATCCTGAACAGTGAAGACGCCCGCAGTCGCTGGCGAGACATTCTGGACGCGGCAGGTATGGGACAAGATGTTGTGATCGCGCGCTATGGCAAGCCTGTGGCCGCGGTGATTCCCATCGCCGACTACGAAGCGCTGCTGGAAGAGATGGAGGACATGCGCGCCGCCCGTCGTGCTCAGGCAGCACTGGAAGCGTGGCGGGACGATGACAGTCGCGGCCGCCTTTACTCTGCCGTGCGCGAGGAACTGACCGCTGAAGGGCTGCTGAGCCGTGGGTGAATCTCCGCGCCGCTACACGGTGATCGTGGAACGGCAGGCAGAGAAGACGCTGCGAAGACTACCGAAAGAAGTCCTGAGTCGCGTCGACCGGCTACTCATGAGCCTGGCGGAAGAGCCGCGGCCGGCCGGCTGCAAAAAACTTCGGGGATATGAGAACTTGTACCGGCTGCGCGCCGGCGATTGGCGATTGATCTACGCAATCGAAGACGATCAACTCGTGGTACTGATCATCGAAGTCGCGCCTCGGGGAGAGGCCTACCGCAATCTGTAGGCATGGAAACGATGATCACCCCACATTAAGTGGTCCTTCGACCCGCACACCTACACACATAGGAAGACTTGCCAGCGCGTCAACGCGGCCGCGTTACAGCAAACGAGGGTAGATTTGCAGCGACAGATGGTCGCAGCCTGATAGCCGCTGACACACCAGTAATTCACCCATTAGGTGAATTACTGGTCTTGACTTTTCGATTATCTGTGCTACAATGAGGGCACTCGCCGCCAGAGGAGAGGAAGTTGCGTTTTTTCTTTCGCAACAAGAAACTGCAGAAGCTCTATACCGATGAAGCTGGCGCTGAGCGGTATCCGCGGGAAGTGGTTGATGCCTTTTTTGACAAGATGGCGATCATAGCCGCGGCCAGCCATGAAAACGACCTGCGCGCCTTGAAGAGCCTGCACTTCGAGAAGCTCAAAGGCGAACGCGGCAACCGCGGCCACTATTCTCTCCGCCTGAATAAGCAGTACCGTCTCACCGTCACCATCGAGACGGACGATCACGGCAAGCTGTTGGGCATACTCGACATCGAGGACTATCATTGAAGGAGGCGCGTCGATGGCCGAAGTATTGAGGCCCGCCCGTCCTGTGGCGCCAGGACGCATCCTTAAGCAGGAGATCGAGGCGCGCGGCTGGAGCCAGAAGGATCTGGCCGCGATCCTGGGTCGTCCGGAGCAAGCGGTGAGCGAGATCGTCAACGGGGTCAAGCAGATCACGCCCGAAACCGCGTTGGAGTTGGCGCAGGCGCTGGGCACTTCGTCGGAGCTGTGGATGAACCTGGAGGCCAACTACCGCCTGCAGATGGCGCAGCGCCAGGAGAGGGACGACGCCATCGCCCGACGCAGCCAACTTTATGCGGCCTTGCCGCTGCGAGCCATGGCCCGGCGCGGCTGGCTCACCTTGCGCGAGTCGCCCGGGGAACTGGAGCATGAGGTGGCAAAGCTGCTCGGCGTGCCTGTGGAATCAGAATCTGTCGTCCTGCCAGCACGCTTGCGGTCGTCCAGCGCGCGTGAGCCGCTGACCTATGCCCAGCTCGCCTGGTTGCGTCGCGCCGAGGCGCTGGCAGTAGAACAGGTCGTCGGTGCATGGTCTCAGGAACACCTTGAACCGCTGGTGGCCGCGTTGCTCAGGCTGACGCTCAACGCCGCGGATGCGGCGCAGGCGCCGGCGACCCTGGCGCGCTGGGGGGTGCGCTGTGTGTTGTTGCGTCCCTTGGAGAGGACGTATCTGGACGGCGCTGCCTTCTGGTTGGATGGGGGGCCAGCGGTGGCGTTGACGCTGCGCTACGATCGCATCGACTCCTTCTGGTTCACCCTGTTGCACGAGGTGGCCCATTTGGCCGAAGGTGAAACCGCGATCTTTGTGGACCGGCTGGAAAACGGCGACAGCGATGCCCCAACCAGCGGGTTGGAGTCAGGCGAGCATACAGCCAATCGATTGGCTGCCGATTGGCTTGTGCCGCCAACCGCGTTTCACCAATTCGTGGCGGCAACCCAGCCACATTTCTCCAGGGCCCGCATCGAGACCTTCGCTGCACAACAAGGGCGGCATCCTGGCATCGTCCTGGGCCGCTTACAGCGCGATAACTTCGTTCCATGGAAGAACCTCCGTTCCTTACTGGTAAAGGTGTCGCCATATCTCAAAGACATGGTCAGGGATTGAAACGGCAACTCATTGGACTTCGTTGGAAATAAGGTAAGAGCTGGCGAGACAGGTGTGCTGC
>Ga0209096_1000760_pt1 | contig 39491 bp, 30 predicted proteins | sample AD_UKC034_MetaG_FD_184407 | JGI IMG/M metagenome (GOLD analysis project Ga0209096, IMG submission 184407) | Active sludge microbial communities of municipal wastewater-treating anaerobic digesters from USA - AD_UKC034_MetaG (SPAdes) (version 2) | ecosystem: Engineered > Bioreactor > Anaerobic >...
GACCCGGCCGAGGTCGAGATCACCCATCTCAGCCTCAACGATGGCTCGCTGGAAGGGATGCGGCTGCGACACAAGCCGGTGTTCTGCGTGCAATATCACCCGGAGGCCGCGCCTGGCCCACACGACTCCCACGGGCTGTTCGTAGAGTTCGTGCAGACGATTCGCTCCCACCGCTGGGGCGACCTTGCTGAAGCGCCCCAGTCCCCCCATGCCTAAACGTACCGACATCCAATCCATCCTGATCCCTGGCTCCGGCCCCATCGTCATCGGCCAGGCGGCTGAGTTCGACTATTCCGGCACCCAGGCCATCAAGGCGCTGCGCCGCGAGGGCTACCGCGTGATTCTGGTCAACTCCAACCCGGCCACCATCATGACCGACCCCGACCTGGCCGACGCCACCTACATCGAGCCGACCACGCCGGAGGTGCTGGAGGCCATCATCGCCCAGGAGCGGCCCGACGCGCTGTTGCCCACCGTGGGCGGGCAGACCGGGCTGAACCTGGCGCTGGCCCTGAGCGAGAACGGCGTGCTGGCCCGCTATGGCGTCACCCTGCTGGGCGCGTCGTTGGAGGCGATCCAGGCGGCCGAGGATCGGCGCCGCTTCCGCGACCTGATGCAGGAGGCCGGGCTGCCCGTGCCGGCCGGCGGGCCGGCTCAGTCGCTGGCCGAGGCCGAGGCGCTGGCCGCGCAGACCGGCTATCCGCTGCTGGTGCGCGCCTCCTTTGCCCTGGGCGGCAGCGGCGCGAGCTGGGTTTATCAGCCGGGCGAGCTGGCCGAGGCAGTGCGCAGGGCCATCGCCGAGTCCCCCATCGGCCAGGCCTGGATCGAGCAGTCGATCATGGGCTGGAAGGAGTACGAGCTGGAGGTGATGACCGACCGCGCCGGCAACTTCGTGGTGGTGTGCAGCATCGAGAACCTGGACCCCATGGGGGTACACACCGGCGACAGCATCACCGTGGCCCCGGCGCAGACGCTGACTGACCGCGAGTATCAGGTGCTGCGTGACCTGGCGCGGCGGGTGATGCAGGCTGTGGGGGTGCAGACCGGCGGCGCCAACGTGCAGTTCGCCGTGAACCCCCGCACCGGCGACGCGGTGATCATCGAGATGAACCCGCGCGTCAGCCGCTCCTCCGCCCTGGCCAGCAAGGCCACCGGCTTTCCCATCGCCAAGCTGGCCGCGCTGGTGGCCGTGGGCTACACCCTGGACGAGATCGTCAACGACATCACCGGCCAGACCAAGGCCGCCTTCGAGCCGTCGCTGGACTATGTGGTGGTCAAAATCCCGCGCTGGGCCTTCGAGAAATTCCCCGGCGTCGATGGCACGCTGGGCCCGCAGATGAAGTCGGTGGGCGAGGTGATGGCGCTGGGCCGCACCTTCCCCGAGGCGCTGAACAAGGCGGTGCAGTCGCTGGAGATCGGCGTGGATGCGCTGGACGGCGGGGGCAAGGGGGCCTCAGAGGAGCTGGGATCCCTGGAGGATCTGGCGCGACCCGGCGACCGGCGGCTGTTTGCGGTCTATCGCGCCATGCAGGCCGGGGCCAGCGTCGAGGCGGTGGCGTCTGCCACGGGGATGGACCCCTGGTTCCTGGCGCAGCTCAGCGAGATCGTCGCCTGTCAATCGGCCCTGACCCACTGCCAGCCTGGAAGCGCGGAGCTGCCCGGCCTGTTGCGCCGGGCCAAGCAGATGGGCTTTGCCGATTCCTGGCTGGCGCGGCTGCTCCCGCGCCCTGACCCTCGCCCGGAAGGGGCCGGGGGCGAGGGCGATCTCCGCGCCCTGCGGCGCGCCCTTGGCATCCTCCCCACCTTTCAGCGGGTGGACACCTGCGCGGCCGAGTTCGAGGCCCAGACCCCCTACCTCTACAGCGCCTACGAGCAGGAGGACGAGGCCCGGCCCAGCGACCGCCGCAAGATTCTGATCCTGGGCAGTGGACCCAACCGCATCGGCCAGGGGGTTGAGTTCGACTACTGCTGCTGCCAGGCGGCCTACGCGCTCAGCGACCTGGGCTTCGAGACCATCATGCTCAACTGCAACCCCGAGACGGTCAGCACCGACTACGACACGGCCGACCGGCTCTATTTCGAGCCGCTGACCCTGGAGCATGTGCTGAACGTGGTGGAGGTCGAACAGCCCGAGGGGGTGATCGTCCAGTTCGGCGGCCAGACGCCGCTCAACCTGGCCGCCGGCCTGCAGGCGGTCGGAACGCCGATCCTGGGCACCTCGCCCCAGTCCATCTGGCTGGCCGAGGATCGCCAGCGCTTCGCCGCCCTGCTGGCCGAGCTGGACATCCCCCAGCCGCAGAACGCCATCGTCCGCAACCTGGCCGAGGCCCGCGCGGCCGCGGCCCAGATCGGCTACCCGGTGCTGGTGCGGCCTTCCTTCGTGCTGGGCGGTCGGGCCATGGCCGTGGTCAGCGATGAAAGCCAACTGCATGGCTTTGCCGAGCAGGCGCTGGCGGTTGCCCCCGGCCAGCCGCTGCTGGTGGACCAGTTCATGGAGGATGCCTACGAGATCGACGTGGATGCGCTGTGCGACGGCGAGCGGGTGGTGATCGGCGCGATCATGCAGCACATCGAGGAGGCCGGCGTGCATTCGGGCGACTCGGCCTGCGTGCTCCCCCCGTACAAGGTCAGCGCCTATCACCTGGACTTCATTCGTGACTACAGCGAGCGGCTGGGGCTGGCCTTGCAGGTGCGTGGGCTGATGAACGTGCAGTTCGCCATCAAGGATGACATCGTCTACGTGCTGGAGGTCAACCCGCGGGCCAGCCGCACCATTCCCTTTGCCAGCAAGGCCACCGGCCTGCCGCTGGCCCGCATCGCCGCGCAGGTCATGGCCGGCCGGACGCTGGCTGAGCTGGGCGTGCTGGAAGAGCCGCGCGTCGATGGCTTCTTCGTCAAGGAGGCGGTCTTGCCCTTCAAGAAGCTGCCCGGCAGCGACGCGGTGCTGGGGCCCGAGATGCGCAGCACCGGCGAGGTCATGGGCCACGCCAGCCGCTTCGGCCATGCCTTCGCCAAGTCGCAGTTGGCGGCCGGCACGCCGCTGCCGCTGTCCGGCGCGGCGTTGATCAGCGTCAACGACTTCGACAAGGGCTCGGCGCTCAAGTTTGCCCGCGACCTCCAACGGCTTGGCTTTCGCATCATGGCCACCCCCGGCACCGCCGACGCGCTGCGCCGGGTCGGCATCCAGGTGCAGACGATCAACAAGGTCTCACAGGGCTCACCCCACGTGGTGGACGCGATCCGCGGCGGCCAGGTCGATCTGATCCTCAACACGCCGCTGGGGCCGCGCGCCCAGACCGACGGCCAGTTGATCCGCCAGGCGGCCACGGCCATGGATGTGCCGCTGCTGACCACCCTCTCGGCCGCGGCCGCGGCGGTCGCCGCCATTCGCGCCCTGCGCGAGCGGGATCTGCGCTACCGCAGCATGCAGACGCATTACGGTCAGGCCCGCGCTGAGCAGGAGTAGCACAGCCGGCCTGGCCCTGGACAACGCACAGGCGCCCCGCCGAAGCTCGGCGGGGCGCCTGTTGTCATGTCGGCGCTGGCCTGTCGGCCTGCCGGCTATTGCACCTGGACCACCATGCCCATGCCCGGCATGGTGCTGAAGAGCGTGATGAAGACCTGCCCCGACTGGTTGACGGCCACGCCGCCGGGGAAGGGGAGACCCTGCGCCAGGGTGGTGCGCGTGCCATTGGGCGCCACCCTGATCAGCCGGCCGTTGCAGTCGCCGAAGAGCTCGCACGCCATCAGGTCAGCCGCGATCTCCAGCACGTACAGGCTGCCGTCTGGGCCAAAGGCGATGTCGTGGATGGCTGAGAAACCGCTGGCGAAGACCTGCGGCCCCTGGCGCGGCGTCAGCCGGTAGACGTTGGCGTTGCCGGGCAGGAAGGGGAAGCCGGTCAGCTCGCCCACGTAGATCGCGCCGTCGGGACCCTCGTCGACGGCCGTCGGCACCGATTCCATGGGGCCTTCGCCGCCGCCGAACATGGGCGGATAGGGCACGATGCGGGCGGGGAAGACCGCCGCGGTACGGGCCTGGCCGTCGTTGCTTACCTCGATCAGCGAATTGCCGCCGGCGTCAGCCACCAGACGCTTGCGTCCCAACGCTGAATAGACCGCATAGGGGTTGCTGTCGACCATGCCGCCGTCGGGGTTGGCCACCCCCTCGTAGGCGGCCACATCGGCCATGTAGCTCCAACTGCCGGCCGGGTTCATGCGCACCAGCTTGCCCATATCGCCGAACATGGGGTTGAAGGCCGCCGCCAACTGGTCGCGCACCGCCGGGTCGGCGCCCAGGCCGATGATCACGGAGAACGCGTCGCGCGGCCGCCAGGAGATGCGGCTGGGCCCGCCGGCCGCAAAGCCATCAGGCGCGGCCAGCGAGGGCAGGCCGGTGGCGATGCGCGTCTGCACGCCGTTTTCGATGCGGGTGACGGAGCCGGTGCCGCCGATGCAATAGATCACGGTGGGGTCCCCAGGATCAACCGCGTAACAGTCGGTTCCACCAACGCCTCCCTCCGCCACGTAGATGCCGCCATCGGGTCCGATGGTCAGGCCGCGCGGGTTGTTCAGATTGGTGGCCACGACCCTCATGGTGGCCGAGATCTGCTGCACTGCTTCCTGCTGGCGCGTGGCGCTCCATTGCCGGGCGGCATTGCCCAACATGCGGTCGAGGTTGGGCGCTGCGTCGCCAGCCTGGGCCATTGGCGCCAATCCCGCGGTCAGACAGACGACCAGGGCCAGCGCGACGATAGCTGCGAAACGATGTCGGAACATGGTGAGATAGCCTCCTTACTGCTGTGGTGCTGAAAAGTTGGTTTCGACCCGGTGTTAAACCTGTACCATGATTGTTGAACGGAAACGGGGCGGTTTTTCGATCGTTTTCGCCATCAAATTTGCGTCGCCCCGATTGTGAATGAATTGACAAGCCCGTCAGCCTGTGGTACAGTCGGGCCATCCTGACTCCGCAGTGGCTGTCTGATCAGCGACATCTGCCCCGATTCCAGACAAGTCCTTGGCTTGCAGCCGCCCAGAGCGGCAACAATGAAAGTGATGGCGGATATGACCCACCTTCGAGCTTTGATCAGTGTATCCGACAAGAGCGGGCTGGTCGATCTGGCCCGCGGCCTGCACGCGGCCGGCGTCGAACTGATCGCCAGCGGCGGCACGGCCACGGCGCTGCGCCAGGCCGGCCTGCCGGTGCAGGACGTCAGCGACCTGACCGGCTTTCCTGAGATCCTGGGCGGCCGGGTCAAGACGCTGCACCCAGCCGTGCACGGCGGTATTCTGGCCCGTCAGACCCCAGAGCATCTGGCCGAGCTGGCTGCGCATGGCCTGGCCCCCATCGATCTGGTCATCTGCAACCTTTACCCCTTTGGCCAGACCGTGGCCCGGCCCGACGTGACGCTGGCGGAGGCGATCGAGCAGATCGACATCGGCGGCGTGACCCTGCTGCGGGCCGCGGCCAAGAACCAGGAGCGCGTGCTGGTGGTCTGCGACCCGGCCGACTACGACGTGGCGCTGGCGGCCGTGCAGGCCGGCGCGGTGGAGGAGGCCCTGCGTCGCCGGCTGGCCCTCAAGGCTTTTCAGCACACCGCCAGCTACGATGCCGCCATTGCCGGCTGGCTGGCAGGCGTGACTGACCCGTTCAACCCCTTCCCCGCCACCCTCAATCTGACCTACAGCCGCGCCGAAACGCTGCGCTACGGCGAGAACCCGCACCAGGCCGCCGCGCTCTATCTGCCGGCCGGCCAGCCGCAGCCCTTCGAGCAGTTGGGGGGCAAGGAGATGAGCTACAACAACTGGCTGGACATGGACGCGGCCTGGGGACTGGCGCAGGAGTTCGACGCGCCCACCGTGTGCATCATCAAGCACACCAACCCCTGCGGCGTGGCCAGCGCGGCCAGCTTGGTCGAGGCCTGGCCGCGCGCCCTGGCCAGCGACCCGGTCTCGGCTTTCGGCGGCATCATCGCGCTCAACCGCACGGCCGATTTGGCGCTGGCCGAAGCCATGGCCGATCTGTTCGTGGAGGTGGTGATTGCGCCCGATTACGACGAAGAGGCGCTGGAACGCTTCCGGCGCAAGAAGAATCTGCGCATCCTGCAGCCGGCTGCGCTGGCCGCTTCCGGCCTGGCGCTGCGCGCCATCGAGGGTGGGCTGCTGGCGCAGACGCCCGACGCGCAGATCGAGCCGGCCGCGGCCTGGCAGGTGGTCACGCAGCGCCAGCCCGGCGCGGACGAGCTGGCCGACCTGGACTTCGCCTGGCGCGTGGCCAAACACACCAAGTCCAACGCCATCGTCTTCGCCAAAGAGCTGGCCACCGTGGGCGTCGGCGCGGGCCAGATGAGTCGCGTCGACTCGGTCTATCTGGCCGCGCGGCGGGCCGGCGAGCGCTCAGCCGGTTCGGTGCTGGCCTCCGACGCCTTCTTTCCCTTCGCCGACGGCGTGGAGGCGGCCGCGGCCGCCGGCGTCACGGCCGTGGTCCAGCCGGGCGGCTCCGTGCGCGACGCCGATGTGATCGCGGCCTGCGACCGGCTGGGGCTGGCCATGTGTTTCACCGGGGCCCGGCACTTCCGGCATTGACGGGGCGGCGGCAGGCCGTTGGGTGGATAAAAAGTTGGCAAGTCCTGCGGGACTTGCCAACTTTCGCGTGGTCCTGTTGCCCGGCAGGCGCGTGCTATGCTATAATGACGGCAGGCCGTCGCCTCGGGCGGTCGTCAGCACGCAGCCAAGAGAGGTTGGCCGATGAAGTTCCCCTACGGCATCAGCGACTTTCGCCAGGTCATCGGCGAGGGCTACTATTTCGTCGACCGCAGCGCTCACATCCATACCCTGGAGGAGATGGGCAAGCATGTGCTCTTCCTGCGCCCGCGGCGTTTCGGCAAAAGCCTGCTGCTGTCGATGCTGGAGAATTACTACGATGTGGCGCGGGCGGGCGAGTTCGAGCAGCTCTTTGGCCGCCTGGCCATCGGCCAGAACCCCACGCCGCTGCACAGCCAGTACCTGGTGATGCGCTGGGATTTCTCCGTCGTGGATCCTCAGGGCTCGCCTGAGCAGGTCAAGCAGGCGCTACACAACCATATCAACAATGCGGTCAAGGCTTTTGTGCTTTGGTATCAGGACTATCTGCCCGATGCCATCGACATCAATCCCGATGACGCCATTGCTTCCTTCGAAGCGGTCTTGCCGGTGGTGAAGAAACGTGGACACCGTTTTTATCTCTTGATCGACGAGTACGACAACTTCGCCAATGAGGTGCTGATGGGCAGCGGTCCGGGCGGCCGGGAGCGATATGAGGCGCTGCTCTATGGCGATGGCCTGCTGAAGACGCTTTTCAAGGTGGTCAAATCAGCCGCGGCGGGCCGCGGGTTGGAGCGCGTGTTCATCACCGGAGTGTCGCCGGTGGCGCTGAGCGATGCCACCAGTGGCTACAACGTGGCCAAGCACATCTCCTTCGAGCCAGCCCTGCACGCCCTGTGCGGCTTTTGGGAGGCTGAGGTAGCCGAGACGCTGGACGAGATCGCCAGCGAGTGCGGCTATCCGCCTGAGCGGGCTGCAGAGGCGCTGGCCACCATGCGCAGCTTCTACAATGGCTACGCCTTCACCTACGACGCCCGAGATCTGATTTACAACCCCATGCTGGCGTTGTACTACTTCGATCATTTCCAGCGCCATTGCGAAGCGCCGCGCGCCATGCTGGACAGCAACTTCGCCAGCGATCGGGCCAAGATCGCCTATGTGGCCGGCCTGTCGGATGGGCGGGCCTTGATCCTCGACGCGTTGGAGGAAAAGTCGCTCATCAGCATCCGTCAGTTGGAGGATAGATTTGGCGTAGCCGAGATGTTGACACCCTCGCAAGACCGCACGTTCATGGCGTCGTTGCTGTACTATCTGGGGGTGCTGACGCTGGGCGCCGGGGAAACGGAACTGGGCAAGTTGACCTTGCGCGTGCCCAATCTGGTGGTACGCAAGCTGTATGTGGAGCGTCTGCGCGATCTGCTGCTGCCCGATCGCCGCCAGCACGACGCGGTCTTCCTGGCGGCTGAGACACTCTACCAACATGGCGACTTACAGCCCGTGTGTGATTTCGTGGAACAGCGCCTGTTTCCGGTGCTGGACAATAGGGATTATCGCTGGGCCAGCGAAATGACCCTCAAAACCACCTTTCTGACTTTGCTTTTCGACGACACCTTCTACATCGTCGATTCAGAGACATCGCTGGCGCGTCGCTACGCCGATTTGACCTTGATCGTCCGCCCCGAGATGCGCCAGTATCAGCTGTTGGACCTGCTGCTAGAGTTTAAGTTGGTGAAGCTGAAGGAAGCGGGGATCACTGGCGAGGCAGCGCGCGAGATGGATCGGCACGCTTTGGCGGCCCTGCCTGCCGTGCAGGCCCGGCTGGCCGAAGCCCGCTTGCAGCTTCAGCGTTATCGCACGGCGCTGGAGGCGAGCTATGGCGCAACCTTGCGTCTGCGCACCTACGCCGTGGTGGGGCTGGGCTTCGAGCGGCTGATCTGGGATGAGGTCGCTGCGCAAGAGGCGCCGGGCCAGCAGCCAGCAGCGATGGCGTAGGCCATTGCTGCGCGCTGCGTCATGAAACCTTAAAATATCTTGATTCCTGGGCGCTTTTGCCGATTGGGGGGTTGACAAAGCCCTCCAATCGGGTTATACTGGCGCCACACGTTTTGTGACGACTAGAATAAATACGCAAGGTGCTGACAGTTCATGCTGACAAGTCTGGTCCTCCTTAGTCTCCTGGTTATTGTGCTCCCGGTCATTCTCCGGGAGCCGGTTCCCGCTGGGAGGCCGACCAGGCGCTAAGCTCAGGCAGCAAAGCCCTTGAAGGCGATCAAAGCCCCTCCCAGCTTCGGGAGGGGCTTTTTTGATGCGCCGGTGCGAACAATTGAGCGGCAGCGGTTCTGACCAAGCGCTGCCAGGCCATGTGGCCTTCGTGAAGCGACGATGCCTCAGCCAGTTCACCCTTCTTCGGCTCACCGTTGAGCCGCCAGGGGGGAGCTGGACTGAGGTTTTTTGTTCCAACATTCCAACTGCGGACGCGAGGTACAAGCTTATGGAACGGACAGGTGCTCAGATTGTTTGGGAGACCATCCTGCGCGAGGGCGTGGACGTGGTCTTTGGCTATCCCGGCGGCGCGATCCTGCCCACCTACGATGCGATGCCGGCCTATCCCGTGCGCCATGTGCTGGTGCGTCATGAACAGGCGGCGGTACACATGGCTGAAGGCTGGGCGCGGGCTACCGGCAAGGTCGGCGTATGCATGACCACCAGCGGCCCCGGCGCGACCAACCTGGTGACCGGCCTGGCCAACGCCATGATGGACTCGATCCCGGTGGTCGCGATCACCGGCCAGGTGGCCAGCAATCTGTTGGGGGGCGACGCCTTTCAGGAGACCGATGTCACCGGCGTCACGCTGCCGGTCACCAAGTACAACTATCTGGTGACCCACATCGACGAGCTGCCGGAGGCCATGGCCGAGGCCTTCTACATCGCGCGCAGCGGCCGGCCCGGCCCGGTGGTGGTGGACATCTGCAAGGATGTGCAGAACGCCAAGATCGACTGGACCTACCCCGAAACCCTCTCCCGCCCCGGTCTGCACAAGGCGTTGCGCCAGGAACCCAGCGCCGTGCTGAAGGCGTCAGAACTGATCAACCAGGCCAGCCGGCCGCTGATCCTGGCCGGCCACGGCGTGCAGATGGGCAAGGCCGAGGCTGAGCTGATCGAGCTGGCCGAGCGGGCGCAGATCCCCGTGGTGACCACGCTGTTGGGGCTGGGCAACATCCCTGAACAACACCCGTTGGCGCTGGGCATGGGCGGCATGCACGGCGAGGCGGCCACCAACCACGCCGTGCAGGAGTGCGACGTGCTGATCGCCGTCGGCATGCGCTTCGACGACCGCGTTACCGGCCGGCTGGACCGCTTTGCCCCCAAGGCCAAGGTGATCCATTTCGAGCTGGACCCCTCCGAGGTGGGCAAGAATGTGCGCCCCACGGTGACGGTGCTGGGCGACTGCAAGCAGACGCTGGGCGCGCTCTTGCCCGGCATCCAGCCGGCCACCCACGGTCAGTGGCTGGAGACCATTCGCGGCTGGCAGGCCACCACCCATCAGGTGGACATCGCCGACCAGGAGGTGGATGAGCTGATTCCCCCCTTCGTCATGCGCCAACTGTGGCACGCCACCAAGGGGGAATGCACCGTGGTGACCGACGTGGGCCAGCATCAGATGTGGGAGGCGCAGTACTTCACCCACCTGCGGCCGGGCCAGCTCATCACCAGCGGCGGGCTGGGCACCATGGGCTTTGGCCTGCCTGCGGCCGTGGGGGCCAAGCTGGGCAAGCCCAACGAGCTGATCTGGGCCATCGTCGGCGACGGCGGCTTCCAGCAGACCCTGCAGGAGCTGGGCACCATCGTGCAGGAGAATGTGGCGGTCAAGATCGGCATCATCAACAACGGCTTTTTGGGCATGGTGCGCCAGTGGCAGCAGTTCTTCTATGAAAAGCGCTACGCCGGCACCCCCATGCTCAGCCCGGACTACATGAAGCTGGCTGACGCCTATGGCATCCCCGCCCTGCGAGTCACCGCCAACGACGAGGTCTATCCGGCCATCCAGCGGGCCAACGCCCACGACGGCCCCTTCCTGGTCGAGTTCCAGGTCAAAGAAGAGGTCAACGTCTACCCCATGGTCGCGCCCGGCGGCGCGGTCGGCGACATGATCCGCCGTCCCGGCCCGGCCATCGTGCAGGGCTATTCAGGTGTGCAGCCGAGCTGGTGATACGTAACTCGTAATGCGTAATGCGTAGCCCGGAGAGTCGGCTGTCGGCAGGCTCTCGTCTGGCGCCAACCGCATCACGGACTGAGCATCACACCCACCACGCATTGCGCACTCGCTCCCGCAATTCCGGTTACGCATCACGCATTACGCATTACCCATCACGCATCACGCATCACGCATGACGCCGAACTTCCCAGAAGGAACGAACGCATGAAACACACAGTCGTAGCATGGATGGAAGACCGCCCCGGCGTGTTGACGCGGGTGGCCAGCTTGTTTCGCCGACGCGGGTTCAACATCGAAAGCCTGGCGGTCGGGCACAGCGAGACGCCGGGCATCAGCCGCATGACCTTTGTGGTGGATGGCGACGAGCGCATGGTCGATCAGGCCGTCAAACAGTTGGAGAAACAGATCGACGTGACGCGCGTCGAGGATGTGACCGACCAGCCGGTGGTAGTGCGCGAACTGGCGCTGGTGCGGGTGCGCACCGACACCCAGACCCGCGCCGAGATCATGCAGATCGTCGATGTCTACCGCGCCCAGATCGTGGACATCGCCCTGGATTCGCTGATCATCCAGGTAGTGGGCGCTGAGGATCGCATCGACAGCCTGATCGATCTGCTCGGCCACTACGGCATTCGTGAGATGGTGCGCACCGGCCGCGTCGCCATCACCCGTGGCCGCGCCACGCTGCACCCCACCCACGCCGTCAACGGCGCTGGCAAGACCAATGGCCGGAAGATGGGAATCTAGCAGGATGGACGGTGAGACCGGAGACGGCGCTCATCGTTCAGCAATCGTCATTCAAGGAGCACTGATGGCAACCCTTTTCTACGAGCAAGATGCAGATATCAGCCGCCTGAGCGGCCGCAAGGTGGCCGTTATCGGCTATGGCAGCCAGGGCCACGCCCATGCCCTGAACATGAAGGACAGCGGCGTGGATGTGATGGTCGGGCTGTACCCCGATTCCCCCAGTTGGGCCAAGGCCGAGGCGGCCGGTTTGACGGTGAAATCGGTCGATCAGGCCGCGGCCGCGGCCGATGTGATCATGGTGGTGATTCCCGACACCATCCAGGCCCGGGTCTACAAGGAGAGCATCGAGCCGCACCTGGCGCCCGGCAAGACGCTGATGTTCGCCCATGGCTTCAACATCCGCTACGGCCAGATCACGCCGCCCCCCTTCGTCGACGTCAGCATGATTGCGCCCAAGGCGCCCGGCCACCGGGTGCGCGAGGTCTATCTGGATGGCCAGGGCACGCCGGGGCTGATCGCCGTGCATCAGGATGTCAGCGGCCATGCCTGGGAGGATGCCATCGCCTATGGCGCGGCCATCGGCTGCGCGCGCGCCGGCCTGCTCAAGACCACCTTCACCGAGGAGACCGAGACCGACCTCTTCGGCGAGCAGGCGGTGCTCTGCGGCGGCGTCAGCGAGCTGGTCAAGGCCGCCTTCTACACCCTGGTGAACGCCGGCTATCAGCCTGAGGTGGCCTACTTCGAGTGCATGCACGAGCTCAAGCTGATCGTGGACCTCTTCTATCGCGGCGGGCTGAGCTATATGCGCTACTCGGTCAGCGACACGGCTGAGCACGGCGACTACCACAGCGGCCCCAAGGTGGTCACCGACGAGACCCGCGCGGCCATGAAGGGCATTCTGAACGACATCCAGAGCGGCGCCTATGCCGAGGAGTGGATCGAGGAGAACGCCAAGGGCCGCCCCTGGTTCAACGCCGTGCGCGCCCAGGAGCGCGACCAACAGATCGAGCAGGTCGGTCGCCAACTGCGGGCCATGATGCCGTGGTTGGCTCCGGTGAGTGTGGAATGACCAAGGAGGCTGCCTCTATGGACCCTGCCGTTGCCGATGGACGCGATGTTGTATTGATTTTCGACACCACCCTGCGCGATGGCGAGCAGTCGCCCGGCGCGACGCTGAACATCCAGGAGAAGCTGGAGATCGCCCGCCAGCTCGCCCGCCTGGGCGTGGATATCATCGAGGCCGGCTTCCCGGCCGCCTCGCCCGGCGATCTGGACGCAGTGCGTCAGGTGGCCGAGACGGTCGGCCGCGAGCCGCGTCTCGACAAGTTCGGCCGCGTCGCGCCGCCGCCGGTGATCGCCGGCCTGGCCCGCGCCAATCATCACGACATCGACGCGGCCTGGCAGGCGGTCAAAGAGGCTGAGCGGCCACGCATCCACACCTTTCTGGCCACCTCGCCGATCCACATGGAGCACAAGCTCAAGATGACGCCGGAAGAGGTGGTGGAGCGAGTGCGCGAGATGGTGGGCTATGCCCGCAGCCTGTGCGCTGACGTCGAGTTCAGCCCGGAGGACGCGGGGCGCAGCGATCCCCGTTTCCTCTACCGGGTGCTGGCCGCGGCCATCGAAGCGGGCGCCACCACCCTCAACATTCCCGACACCGTGGGCTACACGGTGCCGGTGGAGTACGGCCAACTGATCCGCGATATCCGCGAGAACACGCCGGGGGGCAAGAACGTGGTCATCTCCTGCCACTGCCACAACGACCTGGGGCTGGCCACGGCCAACACGCTGGCCGGCGTTGAAAACGGCGCGCGCCAGGTGGAGGTGACGATCAACGGCATCGGCGAGCGGGCGGGCAACACCAGCCTGGAAGAGATCACCATGGCCCTCTACACCCGCCATCAGGTGTTCGAGGTGGACACCAACATCGTCACGCAGGAGATCCACCGCAGCAGCGACATGGTCAGCCGCTACACCGGCATGGTGGTGCAGCCCAACAAGGCCATCGTCGGCGCCAACGCCTTCGCCCACGAGGCCGGCATCCATCAGGATGGCATGCTCAAGCACAAGCGCACCTACGAGATCATGGACGCCGGCACCATCGGCCTGAGCCAAAGCAAGCTGGTGCTGGGCAAGCACTCCGGCCGCCACGCCTTCCGCGTCCATCTGGAGGCCATGGGCTACCGGCTGAACGAAAAAGAGCTGGACGATGTCTTCCGGCGCTTCAAGGCGTTGGCAGACAAGAAGAAGATGGTCACCGACGCCGACCTGCAGGCGCTGATCGGCGACGAGCTCTATCAGCCGCCAGAGGTGTGGCAGATCGAGGACGTGCAGGTGAGCTGCGGCACCAATGTCATCCCCACGGCAGTGGTGCGGCTGCGCAACGTGGAGACCGGCGAGATCGTGACCGACGCCGGCTTTGGCACCGGCCCGGTGGACGCGGTCTATGCCGGCATCAACCGGCTGGTGGGCGCGCCCAACCGGCTGGTCGAGTTCGTGATCCAGGCCATCGATCAAGGCATGGACGCGGTGGGCGACGTGACCATCCGCATCGAGGCCGATGAATCGGTCGGCGAGGTGGAGCGGCCCCAGGGCGGCCGCGGCCAGCGCATCTTCTCCGGCCGCGGCATCGACACCGACATCGTGGTGGCCAGCGCCCGGGCCTACCTGCAGGCGCTGAACAAGCTGTTGGCTGCCAAGGAAGAACGCGAGGCGGTGGTAGCCATTGGCGTCTAGTAATCGCAGAAGCCCAGAGGAATCAAGGGCTGATCGGTTCCCCAGTCCCCTTCGAAAGGAGTCAGACATGTCAAGCACAAACGCAACTGAGCACAAGACGAGATCGGCCAGCCGCCCGATGACCGAGTGGCTGGAGAAAGCCTATGATGCGCCGCGCCAGGAGCATGACGGCCCCGAGGCGTTAGCATGGGACGATCATGGCCTGCGCGTGGCCAACCAGCGACCGCCGGCTCAGGTCTAGGTCGCTGCTGCCATGTTTTGGCGCCTTTTTTCTGAGTTCCGCCCCTTGCGCTCCCTGTCCAGGGCCCAAGCTGGGCGGCCGGACGACGAAGCACCCGCGTCGTCCTCGTCACCTCTCCCCCACGACCTGGACACGCCGGCTGCCGCCGATGAACTGCGCATTCTCGGCGGCACGCACGGCTGTTCGGGCAGGCTGATCGGCGGTGGACGCCACGAGTCAGGAGCAGTGCATGCACGTAAGCCTTAGTCAGCCGGGCAGCGGCCCCGGTCCCCTCTATGACCCATCCTTCGAGCACGACGCCTGCGGCACCGGCTTTGTGGTTCAGCGCGGCGGCCAGCGCAGCCATCGCGTGCTGCAACTGGCGCTGGAGGCCCTCTGCAACCATGCCCACCGCGGCGCAGTGGCGGCCGATGGCCGTTCCGGCGACGGCGCCGGCGTCCTGACCCAACTGCCGCACAAGCTGATCACGCGCGATCTGGCCCGGCTGGGCGCCCGCTCCCCCGGCCCCGGCAATGTGGCCGTGGCCATGATCTTCATGCCGCTGCGCAATCTGGTGCACCGCGAGCGCAGCCAGCAGCTCTTCCAACAGGCCATCGGCGAGTTCGGGCTGGAATTTCTGGGCTGGCGCGAGGCGCCGGTCAACCTGGACGCGCTGGGCGAGTGGGCCATCAGCCTGCGCCCCTACATCGTCCAGGCCTTCATCGGCCGGCCGCCGGCGCTGGCGCCGGGCGCGCCCTTCGAGCGTGCGCTCTACCTGGCGCGCAAGCGGGCCACGCAGCTCTGCTGGGCCGAGAGCATCACCAACTTCTACATCGCCTCCCTGTCGGCGAAGACCATCGTCTACAAGGGGCTCTTCATGGCCCCGCAGTTGGCCAATTTCTACCTGGATGTGGCCGACCCCGACTTCGAGACCAGCCTGGCCGTCTTTCATCAGCGCTACAGCACCAACACCTTCCCCACCTGGGAGCGGGCCCAGCCCTTCCGGCTGCTCTGCCACAACGGCGAGATCAACACGCTGCGCGGCAACATCAACTGGATGCGCGCCCGCGAGGCCGATCTGGTGCGCTCAGCCCGCCCCTATTTCGGCGACGCGGTGGGCTATCTGGCGCCGGTGATCAGCGAGCGGGGCAGCGACTCCGCCATGCTGGACAACGCGCTGGATCTGCTGGTGCAGTCGGGCCGCGATATCCACCATGCCATGATGATGCTGACGCCGCGCGCCTGGGAGCATGACCCGGAGCTGCCGGCCGACGTGCGGGCTTTCTACCATTACCATGCCTGCCTGCAAGAGCCGTGGGATGGGCCGGCCGCGCTGGCTTTCACCGACGGCGAGGTGGTGGGCAGCGTGCTGGACCGCAACGGCCTGCGCCCCGCCCGCTACCTGATCACCGATGACGATCTGGTGATCATGGCCTCCGAGGCCGGCGCAGTGCATGTGGACGAGGCCGCGGTGGTCCGCAAGGGCCGGCTGGGCCCCGGCGAGATGCTCCTGGTGGACACGGCCAGCGGCGAGCTCCTGTTCACCGCCGACGCGGCGGGCCGGCTGGCGGCCGAAAAGCCTTACCAGCGCTGGCTGGGCGAGAATCTGGTCAAGCTGGACGACCTGACGACGCCGGGCGCGGCGGGATCTGCCACCACCGGCCCCAGCGTGCGTTCGGCGACCGCGCGCCGGCGCGGCGCAGTGGGCAGCGCGTCCGGCGTGGAAGCTGCCGCCCCGGAGACCAGCTCCAGCCTGCTGGCCCTCCAGGTGGCCTTCGGCTACAACCGCGAGGAGCTGGTGGTGCTGTTCCGTCCCATGTGGCAGCAGGGGGTCGAGGCCATCGGCGCCATGGGAGACGACACGCCGGCCGCGGCCTTGTCTGGCCTGCCGCGGCCGCTCTTCCACTACTTCTACCAGCGCTTCGCCGAGGTCACCAACCCGCCCATCGATCCGCTGCGCGAGGCCCAGGTCATGTCGCTCAACCAGCGGCTGGGTCGTCGCTCCAGCCTGCTCAGCCGCGGGCCAGAGGCGGCGCGCATGATCGAGCTGGCCAGCCCGGTGCTGCGCGATGAGCATCTCCAGGTGATTCGGGAGCTGAAATATCACCTGCCCGCCGGCCGCAGCGAGGATTTCCAGGCTGTCACGCTGGACACCACCTGGCCGGTGGGGGATGGCGTCGATGGGCTGGAGCAGGCCGTCACGCGGCTCTGCCAGCAGGCCGTGGCTGCGGTGAAATCGGGCGCCAGCCTGCTGATCCTCAGCGACCGCAACCTGAACCAGCGGCGAACGCTGATCCCGGCGCTGCTGGCCACCTCGGCCGTGCATCAGCGGCTGATTCAGGCGGGCGTGCGCAACCAGGCCAGCCTCCTGATCGAGACGGGCGAGGCGCGGGATGTGCATCACGTGGCCGCGCTGGTCGGCTTCGGCGCCAGCGCCGTCAACCCCTGGCTGGCCTTGCAGACCGTGCAGGATGAGGTGCGCACGGCCGGCCGCCATGCCGAGGGGGTCACGCCGGCGCAGGCCGTGGAGAACTTCTGCAAAGCGCTGGAAAAGGGCCTGCTCAAGATCATGTCCAAGATGGGCATCGCCACGGTGGACAGCTACTGCGGCGCGCAGATCTTCGACGCCTTGGGGCTGGCCGAGGAGGTGGTGGAGCGCTACTTCCCCGGCGCGCCGGCCCGGCTGGGCGGGCTGGGGCTGCAAGATCTGGCCGCCGACGTGCTGGCCTGGCACCACGCGGCCTACCCGGACGGCGACGCACAGGCCGCGCTGGAAAGCTATGGCCTCTTCAAGTTCAAGCGCGACGGCGAGTATCACGCCTACAACCCCGACGTGGTGCGCGCCCTGCATGATCTGGTGGGGATCGGCAAGGCGCCGACGGCCGGCGCCAGGAGGAGACCGGACAGCGCCGCGGACGCGCCTGCTTCCGCCGGGCTTTCGCCAGAAGACGCCGACGAAGCGCGGTCAGAGGACGCACTCTCCGAGAGCTACCGGCGCTATGCCGAGCTGGTGCAGCGGCGGCCGGCGGCCAACCTGCGCGACCTGCTGGACTTCGCCTCGCGTCGCCAGCCCGCGCCGCTGAATGAGGTGGAGCCGGTTGAGGCGATTCTGCGGCGTTTTTCCACCGCGGCCATGTCCCACGGCGCGCTGAGCGGCATCACCCATGAGACGCTGGCCATCGCCATGAACCGGCTGGGCGGCGCCTCCAACAGCGGCGAGGGGGGCGAGGACGAGGCGCGCTTCGGCGACGAGCGCAACAGCAAGATCAAACAGGTGGCCTCCGGCCGCTTCGGCGTCACGACGGCCTACCTGATGTCAGCCCAGGAGCTGCAGATCAAGATGGCGCAGGGCTCCAAGCCGGGCGAAGGGGGCCAGTTGCCCGGCCACAAGGTCACCGAGGAGATCGCCCGCCTGCGTCACAGCACCCCCGGCGTGGCCCTCATCTCCCCTCCGCCGCACCACGACATCTACAGCATCGAGGATCTGGCCCAGTTGATCTTCGACCTGAAGCAGGTCAACCCCGACGCGGTCATCTCGGTCAAGCTGGTCAGCGAGGCCGGCGTGGGCACGGTGGCGGCCGGCGTGGTCAAGGGCAACGCCGATCTGATCCACCTGAGCGGCGCGGACGGCGGCACCGGCGCATCGCCGCTGAGCAGCATCAAGCACGCGGGCGGGCCGTGGGAGCTGGGCCTGGCCGAGACGCAGCACACCCTGCTGACCAACGGCCTGCGCGGCCGGGTGCGGGTGCGGGTCGATGGCGGCTTCCAGTCAGGCCGGGATGTGGTGATTGCGGCCATGCTGGGCGCGGACGAGTTCAGCTTCGGCACCGCGGCGCTGGTGGCCGTGGGCTGCAAGATGGCCCGGGCCTGCCACACCAACACCTGCCCGGTGGGGGTGGCCACCCAGCGGGTGGACCTGATCGCCAAGTTCCCCGGCCAGCCGGAGCATCTGATGATCTTCATGCATCAGGTGGCCGAGGAGGTGCGCCAGACTCTGGCCCGGCTGGGCTACCGCTCGCTGAACGAGATCATCGGCCACGCCGAGCTGCTGAGCCAGGCCGTGGTCGGCCGGGACGCCAGCTATCTGGACCTGCAGTCGTTGCTGTGGACGCCCGACACGGGCCAGCCGCGGCGCAACGTGGACGAGCGCAACCCGCTGCTGGTGGGCGCGGACCTGGGCGACCGCCTGGCCGAGGAGGCGCTGGATGACCTGGCCGACTTCGGCCTGCCGGTGCGGCTGCGCTACGCCATCAGCAACACCGATCGCACCGTCGGGACCCGGCTGGCCGGCCAGGTGACCCGGCACTACGGCGCGGCGGGCCTGCCGGCCGGCAGCATCGTGGTCGAGCTGGAGGGCACGGCCGGCCAGAGTCTGGGCGCGTTCCTCTGCAACGGCATTCACCTGCATCTGACCGGCCAGGCCAACGACTATGTGGGCAAAGGGCTGGGCGGCGGCGAGGTGGTGGTGCGGCCCCAGGCCGGCGCGCGGTATGCCTGGCACGAGAATGTGATTCTGGGCAACACCGCGCTCTACGGCGCCACCGGCGGCGCGCTCTTTGCCGCTGGCCGCGCCGGCGAGCGTTTCGCCGTGCGCAACAGCGGCGCGCAGGCTGTGGTGGAAGGGGTCGGCGACCATGGCTGTGAGTATATGACCGGCGGCGTGGCCGTGATCCTGGGCGAGACCGGCCGCAACTTCGGCGCAGGTATGACCGGCGGCCTGGCCTTCGTCTACGACCCGGCCGACGCGCTGCCGGGCCGCTACAATTCTCAGTTGATCAGCCTGCGCCGTGTGCATCAAACCACAGGCAGCGCCGGACTGCGGGCCGCCGAAGCAACCCTGCGTTCCCTGATCCGCCAGCACTACCAGCTCACCGCCAGCCCGCGGGCGCGGGCCATCCTGGACAACTGGGATGTGGAGCTGGGCAACTTCTGGTTGGCGCTGCCCAAGGAGGCCGTGGCGGCGATCGAGGCGGTGAATGAAGGCGCGGATGAGAACCGCGGATGAGAACCGCGGATGAGCGGAAGACGCGGATTGGAAGTGTGTGATCGTGGATTGGGACTGGGCGATTGCTGTGTGGTTGGCTGCGAGACCTGGCTTTGAACTGCGATCTGCGAGAATCGGCCGATTATTTGCCTGGAGGACACCTCTGATTCGCGAACTTTGCGAATCCGTGGCTCTTCCCATCGAAACCCGAGAACTATGAAACCACAAACCCTGTTCGAGAAGGTCTGGAATGCCCACGTGGTGGCGCAGGATGAGGGCGCGCCGGCGGTGCTGTACATCGACGCCCATCTGGTGCACGAGGTGACGTCGCCGCAGGCCTTTGCCATGCTGCGCGAGCGCGGGCTGCCGGTGCGGCGTCCCGACCGCACCTTCGCCACCATGGATCACGCCATCCCCACCCGTGATGTTGACATAACTTTGTGGCCCAGCGATGCCGCTACCCAGGTGCGCACGCTGCGCGAGAACTGCCAGGACTTCGGCGTCACCCTGTTCGACATCGATGGGCCGGTGCAGGGCATCGTCCACGTGGTGGGGCCGGAGATGGGCATCACCCAGCCGGGCATGACCATCGTCTGCGGCGACAGCCACACCAGCACCCACGGCGCGTTCGGCGCGCTGGCCTTCGGCATCGGCACCAGCGAGGTGGGCCATGTCCTGGCCACGCAATGCCTGCTGCAAAGCAAGCCCAAGACCTTTGCCATCAACGTCGAAGGGGAGCTGGGGCCGGGGGTCACAGCCAAGGACATCATCCTGGCCGTGATCGCCAAGAACGGCGCGGCCGGCGGCGCGGGGCACGTCTTCGAGTATCGCGGCAGCGCCATCCGCAGCTTGAGCATGGCCAACCGCATGACCATCTGCAACATGAGCATCGAGGGGGGCGCGCGGGCCGGCATGATCGCGCCCGACGAGACCACCTTCGCCTACCTCAAAGGCCGGCCCCATGCGCCGCAGGGCGCGGATTGGGAGCGCGCCCTGGCCCGCTGGCGCAGTCTGGCCAGCGACGAGGGCGCGACCTTCGACCGCCAGTTGACGCTGAACGCCGATCAGCTCCAGCCGATGGTCACCTACGGCACCAATCCCGGTCAGGGCGTGCCCGTCACCGGCCGCATTCCCTCGGTGGACGAGCTGGAGGACCCGGCCGAGCGGCGCAGCTTGCTCAGCGCGCTGGACTACATGGGGCTGCGCCAGGGGCAGGCCGTGGCCGGCCAGCCGGTGGACATCGTCTTCATCGGCTCCTGCACCAACAGCCGCATCGAGGATCTGCGCGCGGCGGCCGCCATCGTGCAGGGCCGGCGGGTGGCTGGCGAGGTGTGGGCTCTGGTAGTGCCCGGCTCCAAGGCGGTCAAGGCGCAGGCCGAGCGGGAGGGGCTGGATCGCATCTTCCGCGAGGCCGGCTTCGAGTGGCGCGGCGCGGGCTGCAGCATGTGCCTGGCCATGAACGACGACAAGGCCGGCGCGGGCAAGTACGTGGCCAGCACCAGCAACCGCAATTTCCAGGGTCGCCAGGGCCCCGGCGCGCGCAGCCTGCTGATGAGCCCCATCATGGCCGCCGCCGCCGCGGTCCACGGGCGGGTCGTGGATGTGCGGGAGATGTTGTAGGACGGGATGAATGGCAAATGCTGAGTGGGCAATGGTTGATTGTTAACGCAAGGGACCATTCGCGGCCCAGCCTCTGACATTACCCATTACCCGTTACCCGTTAACCAAGGAGTACCAAGTGCAGCCATTTACCTCATTGACCGCAACCGCGGTTCCCCTGCGGGCCGAAAACGTCGACACCGACCAGATCATCCCCGCCCGCTATTTGACAGCCGTGACCAGGGCCGGCATGGGCGATGGACTTTTTGCGGCCTGGCGCTACGCCTCCGATGGCGCGCCTGACCCGGAGTTCGTGCTCAACCAGGCTCAACACGCCGGCGCTGAGATCCTGGTGGCCGGCCGCAACTTCGGCAGCGGCTCCAGCCGCGAGCATGCCGTCTGGGCGTTGACCGAGTATGGCTTTCGGGCAGTGATCGCGCCCGCTTTCGCCGACATCTTCTACAACAACTCGCTGAAGAACGGCCTGCTTCCGGTGGCGTTGCCTGAGGAGCAGGTCGCCATGCTGTGGGACCTGGTCGATGAGCAGCCCGACACCGTGATCGTCATCGACCTGGCCGCCCAGACCGTGACCCTGCCCGACGGCCAGCAGGTCGGTTTCGCCATCGATCCCTACCGCAAGACCTGCCTGCTGGATGGACTGGACGATCTGGGCTATCTGCTCTCCAAGGGGCCGCAGATTGCGGCCTATGAGCAACAGGCAGGGTAGCAGACTTTACATGAAACGCAAACCGTGATATTGTGAAGTATGCAACAAACCGCGCGGCGACGCGTTGGACAGACCATAGGTCACACGTCACGCTTCATGGAGCGCGACGTTCAGCCGGAGAAGGAGCATCACCCATGTTACCGTTGGCGCAACGACAATCGCTGGATCTGATCGATCCGACCCAGCGCTTTTGGATCGACCCCGCTGTGGAAACGGCGCTGACCGCCCAGATCAACGAGCATTTTCCCAAGGAGGCGCATGGCTTCGAGGCCCTGAACCACAGCCACATCCTGGTGCAGATGCCGGCCTTGATGGATTGCTACAACCAGGATACCCCGCATTGTCTGCCGGGCCTCCCTTCGTTCTCCCAGAACGGAGGGGCCAGCGGATGAAGGCCATCGTTGCAGTCCTTCCCGGCGACGGCATCGGCCCCGAGGTGACGGCCGAGGCGGTGCAGGTGCTGGACGCCGTCGGCCAGCGCTTTGGCCATCAGTTCCAGTTCGGCTACGGCCTGCTGGGCGGCTGCGCCATCGACGCCGCGGGCAGTCCGCTGCCGCCTGAGACGGTCATGCTCTGCCAGGCCAGCGATGCGGTGCTGCTTGGTGCAGTCGGCGGGCCGCAGTGGGACGATCCCACGGCATCGATGCGGCCGGAGCAGGGCCTGCTGGGCATCCGCCGGGTGCTGGGACTCTACGCCAACCTGCGGCCGGTCAAGCTGGTCCCCGCGCTGCTGCACGCCTCGACCCTCAAGCCGGAGGTGCTGGCCGGCGTCGATTTGTTGGTGGTGCGTGAGCTGACCGGCGGCATCTACTTCGGACCGCGCCAGGAGGCCACGCCCCAGGACCCGGTGGCCTACGACACCATGCTTTACAGCCGGCCGGAGATCGAGCGGGTGACGCGGCTGGCCGCCCAGGCCGCGCGGAGCCGGCGCGGCCGGCTGGCCTCGGTGGACAAGGCGAACGTGCTGGCCAGCTCGCGATTGTGGCGGCGGGTGGTGACAGAGCTGCTGCGGGACGAATTCCCCGACGTGGCGCTGGAGCATGTGCTGGTGGACGCCATGGCCATGCACCTGATCCGCCGGCCGGCGGCCTACGACGTGGTGCTGGCCGAGAACCTCTTCGGCGACATCCTGACCGACGAGGCCAGCATGTTGGCCGGCAGCATGGGCCTTTTGCCCAGCGCCAGCCTGGGCGAAGAACTGAACCCCCACGGCCAGCCGCGCGGGCTCTATGAGCCGATCCACGGCTCCGCCCCCGACATCGCCGGCAAAGGTGTGGCCAACCCCCTGGCGACCATCCTCAGCGTCGCCATGTTGCTGCGTCATTCGCTGGGCCTGGAGGCCGAGGCGCAGGCGGTGGAAGCGGCCGTCGATGCGGTCCTGGCCGCCGGCCTGCGCACGCCGGACATCGCCGACGGCGCAGCGGAAGTGCTGGGCACGGCGGCCATGGGCGCGGCGGTGGTGAAGAGCCTATCGTTTCACAATACCAGGCTGCGTGTTACATGACGCCCCATCGACCTGGCAAGAAAAGACCGGGAATCGACGACTTTTGGAAGAGCGAAGTCATTGGTAGCAGTAGCCTGGCAGAGTGTTTCGGCATCGCGCTGAACGAGGAAGACCGTCAAGCCTTGAAAGAGTGTGCAGATGGTTAACTCAAGGCTCAGCGGCAGGTGGCTGATGAAGTCCTGATATTCCTCAAGATCAGAAGCGCCCCAGGTCATGGCAAGGTCGAGAATAGCGTCTTTCATCGATAGCCGCTTGCTCAAGATGAAGATGCCAGGCACATGGCGGCCTTCGGACAAGTGGTCCACTAAGTGCACCGGCATCGAGGCGCGGTTGTTGGTGACCAGGATGAACTGATGATGTTCGCACCATAACAGAATGTCGGGATCTGGTGTTGAGCGAGCCGGCGCTCCTGGGTCGCCGATGCACCAGACCTCGATCTGTGGCCAGCGTGCCTTGAGACCAGTGCGAAGAGCCGGATTGACGTGCTCATCAAGGAGATACTTGATCTGAGTCATCGACCCGGTACTCCGTAGGTTGCTCGGCAATCTGATACTGGGCGCGGCGTTCGGCGACCAGCAGGTCGATGTTGTCGCCGTATTGCTGCCTTAGCTTTCTGAGGCGCTGAATCACCGGCGGCGGGTTCGCCTCTTGTTCTCGTCGCATCCGGTCGCCATACTCCAGCCAATCCGCCACGTACTGATGCACCGCTTCCTTGTTGTGCAGGTAGTACAGGATCGTTGCGTAGACCTGTTCCAGGTTGATCGACCAAAACTGGGCGTCGATCTCCTCCGGCGTCTTGGCGTTGTGGATGAACTCGTACAGCACCGACTCGATGCCGATCCGGCTGCCCTTGATGCGTATATCGTCAGGCGCAAGAAAGTCGAAATAGTCTTCCAATTGCATGGCTCGTTCCTCCGACCGCATTATACATCATGGTTCAAGGTGAGATCAACTCCGATGCTTTCGATCAGCACACAGCTTCAGGTGATCACGGGCGTGACAGGGCCAGCCAGGCCGTCCCTGCGCGCCCGCTCCATCGGGTGAGCCGTAACCGACTTGCAGACCACTGAGTTGCTGACTCTTCCGGAGTCTGGCAACTCTACCGGCGGCGCCGGCAACCTTTCACCCTATGGAGACTTATCTCATGACAACACCCCCCATCTGGCTTTACGACACCACCCTGCGCGACGGATCGCAGGGCGAGGGCGTCAACTTTTCCTGCGAGGACAAGCTGCGCATCAGCCGCAAGCTGGACGAGTTGGGCGTCCACTATATCGAGGGCGGCTGGCCCGGCTCCAATCCCAAGGACATCGAGTACTACCAGCGGGCGCGGCGGGAGCTGCACCTGCAGCAGGCGCGGGTCGTGGCCTTCGGCAGCACTGTCAAGGCCCACACCGACCCGGCCGACGATGCCCAGATGCGCCTGCTGGTGGACGCGCAGACGCCGGTGATCTGCATCTTCGGCAAGACCTGGGACCTGCACGTCACCGAGGTGCTGCGGACGACCCTCGACGAGAATCTGCGCATGATCGGCGCCAGCGCGGCCTACCTGAAGAGCCACACCGGCGAGTTCATCTATGACGCCGAGCATTTCTTCGACGGCTACAAGGCCAACCCCGACTATGCCCTGGCCACGCTCAAGGCCGCGGCCGACAACGGCGCCGATGTGCTGGTGCTGTGCGACACCAACGGCGGCAGCATGTACTGGGAGGTGGGGGAGATCGTGCGCACGGTCAAGGCAATTCTCGACCGCAGCGGCTACCGGGGGGCGCTGGGCATCCACACCCACAACGACGGCGATGTGGGCGTGGCCAACGCGCTGGAGGCGATCCGCGCCGGCGCTAACCACGTGCAGGGCACCATCAACGGCTACGGCGAGCGCTGCGGCAACAGCAATCTGAACAGCATCATCGCCAACCTGAAGCTCAAGATGGGCATCAACGCGCTCAGCGATGCCCAATTGGCGCGACTGAACGAGGTCTCGCATTTCGTGGCCGAGCTGGCCAACCTGCAACTGCCCTCGCACATGGCCTTTGTCGGCCGCTCGGCCTTTGCTCACAAGGGGGGCACCCACGTCAACGCGGTGGTCAAGCTGGAGCGCAGCTATCAGCACATCGACCCGAAGCTGGTGGGCAACCAGAAGCGCATCGTGGTCAGCGAGCTGGCCGGCAAGGACAACATCGCGGTCAAGCGCGAGGAATTCGGCCTGGAGGGGCTGAACAAGGAGCACGAGCGACGGGTGTTGGAGCGCATCAAGGATCTGGAGAACCAGGGCTTTGCCTTCGAGGGGGCCGAGGCATCGGTCGCGCTGCTGTTGCGCCGCTTGCAGCCCGACTACAGGCCTCCCTTCGAGCTGCTGCGCTACAAGGTGGTGGTGGAGCACGTGAACGGCAAGACGCACAACGGGCTGGTGGGCGACAGCACCAGCGGCCTGGCCAACGCCAATGGCGACTACGACCCGAACGCCTGGTTCGTCGAGGCCACGGTCAAGGTCAAGGTGGGCGGCCAGATCTTCCACACCGCGGCCGAGGGCAATGGCCCGGTCAACGCGCTGGACCTGGCGCTGCGCAAGGCCATCTTGCAGTTCTTCCCTCAACTGGAGCAGGTTTCACTGATCGATTACAAGGTGCGCATCCTGGACAGCCATTCGGCCACCGGCGCCATCGTGCGGGTCTTGATCGAATCCACCGACGGCCACAGCACCTGGAGCACCGTGGGCGCCAGCAGCAACATCATCGAGGCCAGTTGGCAGGCATTGGCCGATGGGGTAGAGTACGCGCTGCTGGGCATGAACCGCGCCGGCAATGGGGCCGCGGCCCCCTCAGAGCCGGGCCAGAATCGTCTCCCCGCCGCGCAGGCGTTGTCCCTGGGCAATGGCTAGGCGGCCGGTTTGGGGGAGGTAGATCTGCACCTCGCCGCCCAGCGGCAGGTGTCCGCTGACCTGGCCTGGCTGGAGCGTGTCCTCCAGGTCAGGCAGCAGGATGATGCGCCGGCCGACGTAGGTGGGCAGACGGCGCCAGAGGCCGCTGGCCTGAAGCCTGAGCAAGACCCGGCTGCCTTGGCCTTGCTGCACGCCCAGCAGCAGCGCGTCGTCCCGTTGGCCCTCCTGCCCGGCCGGCAGATAGCGCCGGAGCCGCACGACCCCGCCGACCGGGGCGCGCACCACCTGCACATGGCCGGGGTGCAGGCGCACCGTGATCTGCCAGGCCGCGGCTTTGAGGAAGCGGGGCTCCTGCACCTCGGTCACGGCGATGACGTCGCCGTCGCACGGCGCCAGCGCCAGGTCGGGATCGGCCGGCGCGCGGCGCGCTGGGCTGCGGAAGGTCCAGAGAACGGCTGCCAGGCCGGCCAGCGCCGCGGCCAGCAGCGCCGGCCAGGCCGCGCCGCGCCGGCGCTGCCAGCCCACCAGGCCGGCCAGGGCCAACGCGGCCAGCAGGCTCAACAGGCCGCCCCCCTGCTCCAGGGCGGAAATGGGATCATCGGTGAGTTCAGCGGGTGCTGCTGCTTGGTTCTTGGCTGTCATCGCATCTCGACCGGAATGCTGTCCACAGACAAAGCGGTGGCCAGCGGGTATGGTTGTGCCACGAATTATTCCATACTCAGACAGGCATGTCAATCTTGCACTCAGGAACAGGTTTCATGAACAGCAACGCCCAGTCCAACGCCATCGCGGCATTTTTCGACATGGACAAGACCCTGCTGAGCGCCAGCTCCGCGGTCTTGATGGCGCGCTACATGCGCAAGCGCGGCGAGCTGGCCTGGGGCGACGCCATGCGCGCCTTGTCGGCCTTGCTGCGCTACAAGATGGGCCGGCTGGACATGATCGAAACCACGCGCCAGATCGTGCGCGAGCTCGCCGGCCACTCCGAGGCTGAACGCATCGCCTACACCCGCCGGTGGTTTCAGGAACACCTGATCGACTACGTCACCGAAGAGGGGCGGCGCTGGGTCGAGGGCCATCGCCGGCTGGGGCATCGGGTGGCGTTGATCACCGCGTCACCCAACTACACGGCCGCGGAGCTGGCCGAGCATCTGGGCATGGGCAATGAGGATGTGATGGCCACCCGCTTCGAGGTCATCTATGGGCGCTTCACCGGCCGGCTGCTGGAGCCGATGGTCTACGGCCAGGGCAAGCTGGACGCCGCGCAGGCCTACGCCCAGTCGCATGGGGTGGACCTGCGTCGCAGCTACTTCTACACCGACAGCATCGATGATCTACCCCTGCTGGAGATGGTGGGTTTTCCTGTGGCCGTCAACCCCGACCGCCGGCTGCGCCAGACAGCGTTGGCCAGAGGCTGGTCCGTGGTTAATTTCTATTGATGGCCGCGCGGCGCGCTCAAGAGCTTTTCCAGATGGTGAAGGTATAGCTGAACACGTTGGGGTTGGCCGGTGGACGTTCGGCCGGCCGCGGGGCCCGGCTGATCTTCATCGTGTCGGCCGGGGATCGTGAGCCATCGTAACGTTCCGGGGAGGAGTCGCCGCCGTGCAGCGCGCGTGCAGATGGCTGCTGCGGCCGGGCGCCGGAGGGTTTGCGGCGTTTGCGCCGGGCAATCCGCGCTGGGGGCTTCTGCGTTTCCTGATCGACCGGCCGGTCGGCGTTTTTGCGTCGCGTCATCGGGTGCTCTCTAGAGATAATCGCGCAGTTGGCGGCTGCGGCTGGGGTGACGCAGCCGGGCCAGCGCCTCTTGCTCGATCTGACGGATGCGCTCGCGGGTCAGGCCGAACATCTCGCCAACCTCTTGCAGGGTGTAGGTATGGCCATCCAGCAGGCCGTAGCGCAGGCGCAGAATCCGCTCCTCGCGCGGCTGCAAGGTGTCCAGCAGGTCATCCAGCTTTTCGCGCAGCAGCGACTGCTCGGCCCGCTCCGAGGGTTCGGGGCTGTGGTCGTCCTCGATGAACTGGCCCAGCGTGCTCTCTTCCTCTTCGCCCACCGGTTGTTCCAACGACAGGGGGCGCACCGCGGTGCGCAGGTAGCGATGCACCCGTTCCGCCGGCAGATCCAGCGCCTCGGCCAGCTCTTCCGGGGTCGGCTCGCGGCCCAGGGTCTGTTCCATCTCCTGGCTGGTACGGCGCAGCTTGAGCAGCTTTTCGCTCATATGCACCGGCAGACGGATGGTGCGCCCCTGGTCGGAGACGGCGCGGCTGACCGCCTGGCGGATCCACCAGGTGGCGTAAGTGCTGAACTTGTAGCCGCGGTCGGGATCGAACTTGTCCACCGCCCGCATCAGGCCCAGGTTGCCCTCCTGGATCAGGTCGAGGAAGGGCACTCCATGTCCGATGTAGCGCTTGGCGACGCTGATCACCAGGCGGCTGTTGGATTCGATCATGCGCCGGCGCGCCTGCTGGCCCAGGTCGATGGCTGCTTGCAGCTCCTCCTGGTCATCGGCCGGGAGATCGGGGAAGCGTGCCAGGCGGCGGCTGGCCTGTTTGCCGGCCACTACCCGGCCGGCCAGCATCTTTTCCTCTTCGGCCGTCAGCAGGGGATGCGCGCCCATCTGGCGGAAGTAGAGGTCGACGGCATCGCGGGCCAGCGCCAGGTCATCTTCGTCTTTAGCGGAGATCACGCGGCTGGGGGGCAGTTCAATTTCCTCTTCCACCTCATCGACCTGGTCATGGACGGGAATATCCATCTCACGCAGGCGCGAGAAGAGATCCTCCAACACGTCCAACCGTTCTTCGACTTCAGGGAGAGTCTCCAGGATCTCGTCATAGGTGATGAAGCCTTGCGTCGAGGCGCGCTCCAGCAGCTCGGCAAGTGCATCAGCTTGTTCAGTGGTCTCTTGCTTGGTCAGTTCTTCCATAAGACTCTTGGCACACTATTCTATCGGGCGCGGCGCCCGAATTGATCATCAGCCCGCTATGCTGTCGGGGAACGGGAGCAACCCAGCCACAAATACCAATCTTGGCGCCCACCTTTTCAGGGGCGCTGAAATCGCAATGCCGTGGTGCGGCGGAGCGGTATACGACACAGGCGGCGCACTTCCGAAAATGGAAAGACGCCCGTCTAATTAGCACGCAGCCTGTCCCAGATCTGGGTTGGGCTGCGTCTCTGTGTAAATATGGCGTGTATCTGTCCAGGTGTTTGCTCACATTGTCCAGCCGGCCGACCGGTTTCACTCCTGCTGACTGTTCCCGGACATCGACAGCATTCTTGACTGTCTTGTTCAGTATAACATGGAAAAAATGCCATGTCAACACGTTTTCTTGCAGATTGTGTAATTGCTCTCATTGGCTCATTTTCTGGCGGATTGGCGGACAGCTTACGTTGTCTGCTGCTGTCTTTGACAGCTTGATTGGTCTTGCTGTATAATCCCGCTTCGGTAGTATTCATACCCATCTAAGACCAGCCATTCTGCGCCGCCGCAAAGATCCATGATCTGCTGCGGCTTAATTGATTGGCAAAACAAGGTTCCTTTGCAGGAGGAAGCGCAAGTGACGTTAGTTGATATCAGCCCCACTGTCGAGCCACTGGTCAGTGAGCCGGTGGCCATCGACACTGCACCTATGCCCGCGCCAGCACCCAAGGGCAAAGCGAAGCAGAAAGTCCAAACTTTGCCGCGGAAGAAGATCGTCAAGGTGCTCAGCGTCGGAATGGAGGTCACCGGTAAGGTGAAGCGGGTCTCCGAGTACGGCGCCTTTGTGGACATCGGCGTGGGGCGGGATGGTTTACTCCATATCTCCGAGCTCTCGACAAATCGCGTCCGCAAGGTTGAGGACATGATCAAGGAAGGCGACGAGATCAATGTCTGGATCAAAGAGCTCGATCGCGACAAGAACCGCATCAGCCTGACGATGATCGCTCCTGGCACCAGGACGATCCGCGATCTGGCCGAGGGTGAGTTGGTCACCGGCACCGTTCAGCGCCTGACCAACTACGGCGCGTTCGTCGACATCGGCCTGGAACGCGATGCGATGCTGCACGTCAAGGAGATGGGCGATGGCTATGTGGCCAAGCCTGAAGACGTGGTCAAGGTCGGCGACGAGATCCAGGCCCGCATCAGCGGCGTCGATGCACGGCGCGGCCGGGTGGACCTGAGCCTCAAGGGGCTGCGGCCCTCCACGGCATCCTCCAACCCGGCTGAGGAGATCGAGATCCAGCCTTTGGGCGTGGCTGAGGATCCCGAAGAGGATCTGCCCACCCTGATGGAGCTGGCTTTCCGCCAGGCATTGGACGGCGATGAGGAGTATATGGCGCCCTCACGCGGGCGGAAGCCCAAGCGCCGCAAGGGCCGTGAGCGCTACGAGCAAGACGAGATCATCAGTCGCACTCTGCGCTACCGGGGCTAGGCCGCGCGCCTGGAGCCTCACGGGCTGCCAGTTGATCGAATTCCAAAGAAAGCTCCGGCAGAATGGCCGGAGCTTTTTGCTGTCGCGCACAACGGCTCAGTTGGTCCTGGGCAGCGATTTCTTGCCTGGACAGGCGCGGTCTATGGCTTCATCGGCGCCGCGGCCAGCGCTTTGGCCATGTACAGCTCGCCATCGCTGAAGCCGCGCTGGCGGTAGTAATCCCTCGTGCCCAGCGCCGCGATGACCGCCAGACGCGTCCAACCGGCGCCGGTCGCGATCTCCTCCGCGGCGTTCAGCAGCTCGCCGCCCAGGCCGCGGTGCTGCGCCTGGCCATCGCTGGCCGCGCCGATGTGCAAAGCCGGCCCATAGACGTGCAGCTCCCGAATCAGGGCGCATCCCTCCAGCTCGGCCGGCCGGGGAATGGCGCGGTCGGTCCAGGGCAGCAGGAGCCGCAAAAAGCCCGCCAGCCGGCCCGCTTCCGTCTCCAGGGCCAGGAAATGCTCCAGCCCGGCCCCTGTCTCGTAGCGCGACACCTTCAGGGTCAGCGCCGCCTGGTCCAACGCGACGTCGCCCACCTCGCGACAGCGGATGCACTGGCAGCGCCGGCCTGTGTTGGCCATCTGCTCCTGCACCTGCTCGCGCAGGTTGCTGGCCCGGCTGCCCTGCACGATGTAATCGGACGGGATATCGCGCACCACCCGCGTGATGCGACAGGTGGGCGGCGTCTCGCTCTTGCAGTCGGCCAGCAGCTCAACCAGGGTCGTCTGATCGTAAGGCTGGTACTGGCCCTGCTGCCAGAGATCGTAGAGGGCCGTGCCCTCCAGCAGCGCGGTCGGATAGATCTTGAGGTCGTCGGGCCGAAGGTCGGGATCAACCCACAGACGGCTGAAGTCAGCCCGGTCGCTGGCCGGCGTTGCGCCGAACAGGTTGGGCATCCAATGGAAGTGCAGTTTGAAGCCGGCTGCGCGCAGCAGCCGGCTGGCCAGACGCGTCGCCTCGACGTCGTGCCCGCGCCCATTCAACGCCAAAATCCGGTCGTCCAGGCTCTGCACCCCCAACTGCACCCGGGTGACGCCCAGCCGGCGCAGCCGCAACACTTCCTGCGGTGTCACCCAGTCAGGCCGCGTCTCGATGGTCAGGCCCACGCACCGGCTGGCGGCCCGCTGATTGAGCTCCTGCGCCTCGGTCAGCGAGCGCGAGTCGCAGCCGTTCATGGCGTCCAGGCAGCGCTGGATGAACCACTCGCCGTAGGTGTGTGAGTAGGCGCCCCAGGTGCCGCCCAGGATCAGCAGCTCGATCTTGTCGGTGGCGTGGCCGGTGTTGTGCAGCGCGGCCAGCCGGTTGTGGGTTTGGCGGAAGGGATCGAAGCCGTTGCGCAGAGCGCGTTGCGCCCCAGGCTCGCGCGTCAGGTAGCTCTTGGGCATGGCTGCATCGTCAGGGCAGAAGATGCAGCGCCCTGGGCAGCCGGCCGGCTTGGTCAGCACAGCCACCGCGGCGATGCCAGACTGCGTGCGCACTGGTTTCGTCTGCAGGCGGCCAAAGGTTTCCGCCTCGAAGGGCAGCTCGCCGGCCGCCACCAGCGCGCGGTAGGCTGCCAAGAGCTGGCCCTTGCTGAAGAAGCCGCTGCCGGCGCGCGGATGGCGACGCAGGATCCGGCGCAAGGTTCCGATATCGAAGCTGGGCGCGCTGCGCACCGCCGCGATGATGGCCAGCAGCTCCGTCCGGTGCTGCGCCAGGTCCAGCGGCTCGTATCGGCTCGCCTCTGCGCTCGCTTCTGCGTTCGAAGATGTCATGGGACAGCCTTCAGAGAGAATTCAGCCGTGGACGCTGCCACAGCCAAGACCCTCTTGGACCTCAATCGTTCGTTTTACGACCAGTTTGCCGGGCAGTTCGCCCAAAGCCGCACGCTGAGCCAACCTGGCTGGCGGCGGCTGTTGCCCTTCCTGCCGGAAAGCGGGCCTCTGTTGGATGTGGGCTGCGGGCATGGACGGCTGGCGCATTTTCTGGCCAGCCAGGGGCGGCGCGTCGCCTACGTGGGGGTGGACAGCAGCCAGGCGTTGCTCGAAATCGCCCGCGCCGGGGCTGTGGGTCTGGAGGCCGTGTTCGTGGAGGCTGACATCACCGCGCCCGGCTGGCGGCGGCGTCTGCCCCATGCGCGCTACCCTGCGGTGACGGCCCTCGCCGTGCTGCATCACATCCCTGGCTGGGAAAGACGGCGCGCCCTGCTGGCAGAGCTGGGCGCGCTGTTGGCCGATGACGGCCTGCTGGCGCTCTCCACCTGGCAGTTCATGAACGAGGCCCGGCTGCGCCGCAAGGTCACGCCGTGGCAAGCGGCCGGGCTCTCCGCTGAGCAGGTGGAGGCGGGAGATTATCTGCTGGACTGGCAGCGCGGCGGCCAGGGCCTGCGCTACTGCCATCTGGTGGATGAGGCTGAATTGGTCAGGCTGGCCGGGCAGGCGGGCCTGGTCGTGCGGGCGCTTTTCCAGGATGATGGGCGGGGAAGCAACCTCAACCAGTTTGCCGTGCTGGCCAGGCAGGCCGCCGCCTAGCTGCTCCTCCGCAGCAACGGCAGGTAGATCTGGCGGCTCGCAGCGGTCACCGTCACGCTGCCGGCGGTGGTCGTCACGGCGCGCTCGTGGCCAGTGACATCGGTGACCTTGAGCCCGGCCAGGCTGAGCTGGCTGACGCCGGGGGCGACCGCGGTCATGGTGACTGTGGCCAGGATGCCGTTGCCGTTGGGGCCGGCCGCGGCGCCGTAGCTGTAGGCGCCGTAGAGCGGCACGCCCGGTTGGCCCGGCGCAGAGGCCAGGCGCAGTTCACCGGTGGTGCGGCCGCCGCTGCCCAGCAGGCTGCCGATCTGGATGTTGTTGACCGTGGCGCCAGCCACCGCGGCGTTGTAGTGGTACTCGAACTCGAACGCGCCCAGGTTCTGAGCATTGGCAATGGCGATGGTCACCACGAAGGGCTGGCCGGCCGGGACGGGGGCGGCGGGGCCAATCACCTGCACCACGGCGCCTGATTGCGCCTGGCTTGGGCTGGCGATGACAGCCCAGCAGAGCGCCAAGAGCAGGAGCGCCAAGCCGACGCGGCCCGCAGGACGCTGGAGAGATGAGAAAGATGGGGCGATGGTTGTCATATGGTTCTTCACAGGCCGTACCTTGCAGTCATGTGGTGGGAGACCGCAGTGGGTTCCCTCGCTTTTCAGAATTTCCCTGGGGCATAGGATAACACATCTGGCGCGGAATGCCAACTGGCAGCCGTTCCTGCCTCGAAAACGTTTGGGCCGATGAACGAAAAACGCGCCCACAACCGTTCAACTGCTTGACGAGATGTGTGAGCCGGTCGTCGCCGGTCGTTGGGGCTGGCGAAACGAGTGTAACGTATGATGCAGATCACGTTGTTTGGACCATTCGAAGTGCAGCGCGATGGCAGGCCCGTGTCGGGCTTAGAAGCGCGCAAGACGCAGGAGTTGTTGGCCTTCCTGCTTATCCAGCGTAGCCGGGCCTATTCACGCGAGTTTCTGGCGGAGATGTTGTGGGGAGAGCGGGCAGCGGCGCAGTCCAAGAAGTACCTGCGTCAGACCCTGTGGCAGGTGCACAGCGCCCTGAATGGGTCGAGCCAGGGGGCTGACGATGGCGCCCTGCTGGCGGTGGAGGGAGAGTGGGTGCGCTGCAACGAACGCTGTCCCCTCACCCTGGATGTGGCGCAGTTCGAGCTGGCCCATGCCCAAGCTGCGGGCGTGGCGGGCGGTCAGTTGGACAGCGCCCGCGCCGACGCTCTGGACCAGGCTGTGCAGCTATACCGCGGCGACCTTCTGCCCGGCTGTTACGAGGACTGGTGCATTTTCGAGCGTGAGCGGCTGCAGACCATGTATCTGGCGATGCTGGACAAGCTGATCGACCGGTGCGTGGAACAGGCTCAGTATGAGATGGGCCTGGGCTACGGCGCGACGATTCTGCGCTATGACCGGGCCCGGGAATGCACCCACCGGCGCATGATGCGGCTCTATTACCTGGCGGGAGATCGGACCTCGGCGTTGCGCCAGTTCGATCAACTGGCGCAGGCGCTGCGGGAGGAGCTGGATGTGTCGCCATCGCGGCGTTCGGCGGCGTTGCGCGATCAGATACGCGCTGACAGGTTGGATGACGATTCCAGTCCGCCGGGCCATGCAAGGCCCGACCCGCGCCTGCCGGAACTCTCCTCGCAGGCCGACCCGCGCCAACACCTGCGCCGCCTGCACGCCAGCCTGCTCCAGATGCAGCTCCAGATCAAGCGGGAGATCGAGGCCGTTGAGCTGGCCTTGGCTGATTCCTGACCCCCCTTTCCTCCTTAGTTTCACAGCCTGCTCTCCTCGCTTGGGCCGGTCTCCGACCGTGCGCCGGACCCGGCTGAAGCCTCGACTCCTAACGACAGCCTCGACTCCTGACCGGGGGCTCCCCACCGCTTGGGCCGGTCTCCGACCGTGCCCCAGACCCGGCTGAAGCCTCGACTCCTAACGACAGCCTCGACTCCTGACCGGGGGCTCCCCACCGCTTGGGCCGGTCTCCGACCGTGCGCCGGACCCGGCTGAAGCCTCGACTCCTAACGACAGCCTCGACTCCTAACGACAGCCTCGACTCCTGACCGGGGGCTCCTCGCTGCTTGGGCCGGTCTCCGACCGTGCCCAATCTCGCGAAACACGCAATCTTGCCCCTGACAGACGCTCCCACAGACGCTCCGCCAGACGCCGCGCTGCCGCCAGTCTGTTATACTGCGCACTGCCTGTGACTTCCCAAGCCCTGATTGGAAAGCCACGCACAGATATCGTCTGCCCACCTTATGGGCGCGTCAGCGGCGGCGGCGCAAGCGCCTGATTGTTGAGATACGAACTATGGCTGGCTCATGGAACCATTCGAGTCGCACTCGTTCATTGTGAAGGTCTGGCTCGAGGAAGCGTTGGAGGATGGCGCCGAAGCTGCTTGGCGTGGCCATATCACCCATGTACCCAGCCAGGAGCGCCGTTACTTGCAGACGCTGGACGACGCAGTCGATTTCGTTGCACCCTACCTGGAGCGCCTCGGCGTCAAGCCGCATTCCTATCGCCGCGGCCGGCTGAAGCGGCCGCGCACCAAACCGGACTGACCGAGACTATGGCTGACCACAGAGCATTTGCCGCTGTCAGTGAGGCGGTGATCGCGTTGCTGCGCAGCAACTATCAGCCGGAGGACTTCAACAACGAGTTGGAGTTCCGGGTCTTCATGGCGCGCGATTTTGGCTCTCCCTCCTTGCAGAACGGCGTCAGCCTCTTCCTCTACCGCGTGCTGCCCAACGCCACCTACCGATCGCCGGCCGGCCGGCTGGATGAAAGCGGTCGCCGCTTCCGCAACCAACTGGCGGTGGACATGCACTTCATCCTGACGGCCTGGGGCGGCAGCGCCTCCCTGCAACACACCATCGCCGGCTGGATGCTGCGGGTCCTGGAGGATTCGCCGCTGCTGCCGGCCGGCCTGCTGAACAGCGTCCTGCCCGATGTCTTCCAGCCTGACGAGGCGGTGGAGGTGACGCTGGCCGACCTGAGCACCGAGGACCTGCTGCACGTCTGGGAGACCTTGGTGCAGAACACCTACCAGCTCTCGGTGCCCTACGTGGCCCGCAACATCCGCATCGAGTCCCGGCTGCTGCAAGGCGCCGGCGAGCCGGTGCAGCAACGCACCTTCGAATACGCCAAGGTCTAGCCATGCCAGCCGTCATCGAACGCCAGACCATCTTCACCCCGCTGGGCATCCGCTTTTGGGACCCGGCCACCGATAGCCAGGTGGCGCACGGTCTGCGGGTGCGCGCCTGGCCCGACGGCGCGACGGCGCCGGTGCGCACGGCCTTCCGCAGCGCCTCGGGCGTCTACGCCTTTCAGGGCCTGCCCGGCCTGCGCGAGGTCGAGTATCCGGCGGCCAGCGGCGGCGGCCAGGCCTCGCCCCCCGCGCTGGAGCGCTTCGTGGTGGCGGTGGAGGATGAGCAGCGCCGCTTCTTGCCGGTCACGCTGCGGGTCGATGCGCCGTTTGTCGGGATCTATCCCACCGGATTGGGCGGCGGAGGCTCGTCGCTGCCGGGGTTCTATCTCTTTTCAGCGCCGTGGCGGGCGGCGTCGTCGCTGGCGGTGGTGCGCGCTGACCTGGTGCGCGCGTCCACCGGCCAGCCGGCCGCGCACGCGGTGCTGGAGCTGGATGTGGGGGAGGGCGGCGTCTGGCATGGCATCGCCGACCAGCGCGGCAGCGTGGCGGTCTTCTTCCCGATCCCACCCTTTCAGGCCACGCTGGGCAGCTCGCCCCCCGGCCCGCAGGCGCCGCCCCAGGCGCAGCAGTGGCCGGTGACCGCCCGCCTGCTCTTTCAACCGGCGCATCTGGAGACGCCAGCCGGCGCGCAGCAGCCTGATCTGCGCACCATCCTGACCCAGGCCGCGGGCGTGCTGTGGCCGACGGCCGGCGGCGCACCGGCCAGCCAACTGTCCGCCGCCCTCAGCTTCGGCCAGGCCCTGATTCTGCGCACCGCCAGCCTGCCCGCAACGCAGCTCCTGGTCGATGCCACCTGACGCACGACACCTGACACCCGATCCGTATCAAGTGTCACGTGAACTCCGCGATCCAACCTTTGCCTGTCTACCTGTCTAGCACCACCCTTAGGAGGTCGAACGATGCCAGAATATCTTGCCCCAGGCGTATATGTCGAAGAGGTCAGCTTTCGCGCCAAGACCATCGAGGGGGTCAGCACCAGCACGGCTGGCTTCGTTGGTCCGGCGCGCTATGGACCGACCAGCGGGGAACCTGAGCTGCTGACCAGCTTCGCCGATTTCGAGCGGGTCTACGGCGGCCTGGATCCCCTGGACTACGGGCCGAACTACCTGGCCCACGGCGTGCGCGCTTTCTTCGAGGAGGGCGGCCGGCGGCTGTATGTGGCGCGGATCGAGGCGGGCGATGGCGGCTTCGCCACGGCCAACAACCAGGGCATCGCCTCGCCGCCGCCAGACCGCATCGACATCAACGCTCGCTTCCGCGGCCGCGCCGGCAACATGCGGGTCACTTTTCTGCCCCGCCTGAGCGACAACCTGTTGATCAATGATCCGGTGACCAACCAGCGCACCGTGCGGCGCGTCCAGCCGTTCGATACGGTGGTGGTCGTCGGCGCCGGCAGTCCTCCCTCGGTCACGCTCTATGACGTGGTGCGCAGCGGCGACGACCTGGCCTTGCAGCAGCCGGGCAGCGCGGTGGAGCCGTTCAGCAGCTTCGACCCGGCCAGCCAGGAGGTGCGCCTGCTGACGGTGGACGTGGCCATTGAACGCCCCATCACCCGGCCCAAGCGGCCGCGCGAGCGCTACACCCTGCCGGAGGTGCTGGAGGGCTTCAGCTTTCACCCGAACCACGGCAACGCGCTGACCACTTACTTCGACACCGCCCCCACCTCGCGGCGGCTGGCGCTGGTGGTTCCTTTCGCCATCGAGCCGGCCGTGGGCACGCTGGACACCGGCGCGGAGATGGCGCTGGCCCTGCTGGGCGACGACGTGATCGATGCGGCGGTCAGCCTGAGCAGCACGGCCGAGCAGCGCCAGCGGGTCTACCGGCTGGAAGGTGGGACAGACGGCGGGCTGCCCGCGGCCGCGGCCTACCAAGGGGTCGCCGACGCCACGGCCAAGAGCGGGCTGGCCGCCTTCGAGGACCTGGAGGATATCTCCATCGTGGCCGCGCCCGGCTATTCGCAGGGCTATGCCAACGGCAACCTGGTGCGCGTGGCGCAGATCCAGGCCTACCTGATCTCCCACTGCGAGCGGATGCGCTACCGCATCGCCGTGCTGGACTCGCCCGACGACCAGACGGTGGGCGGGGTGCGCGCCTTCCGCGGCCAGGTGGACTCGACCCACGGTGCGCTCTACTACCCCTGGGTGCGGGTGGTGGACCCGGTGAGCGAGGAGGAGATGATCCTGCCCCCCAGCGGCTTCGTGGCCGGCATCTACGCCCGCAACGACGTGGAGAAGGGGGTACACAAGGCGCCGGCCAACGAGGTGGTGCGCATGGCGGTGGGCTTCGAGTTCCTGCTCAACAAGTCGCAGCAGGATGTGCTCAACCCCGAGGGCGTCAACTGCTTCCGTTTCTTCGAGGGCCGCGGCTATCGCCTCTGGGGCGCGCGCACCATCAGCTCCGACCCGGAGTGGAAATACGTCAACCTGCGGCGCTATTTCGCCTACCTGGAGCGCTCCATCGAGAAGGGCACGCAGTGGGTGGTCTTCGAGAACAACCACGAGCCGCTCTGGGCCAACGTGCGCCGCACGGTGGAGGACTTCCTTTTCAACGAGTGGAAGTCGGGCCATCTGATGGGCGAGAAGCCGCAGGAGGCCTACTTCGTGCGCTGCGACCGCTCCACCATGACCCAGAACGACATCGACAATGGCCGGCTGATCTGCCTGATCGGCGTGGCCCCGGTGCGCCCGGCCGAGTTCGTGATCTTCCGCATCGGCCAGTGGACGGCGGAGAGGCGCGGGTGAGGACCGGTAAACGGTAAACGGTAAGCCGTAACCGGAAGGTCGTAATGCGTAATGCGTAATGCGTAATGCGTAACCCGGAGCCTGGCAATCCCACGTTGGGCTGCGGTGCGGAGTCGAGGCTTTAGCCGGGTCTGGCTGGACTGCGATGCGGAGTCGAGGCTTTGGCCGGGTCTGGCTGGACGACGGTGCGGAGTCGAGGCTTTGGCCGGGTCTGGCTGGGCTGCGGTGCGGAGTCGAGGCTTCAGCCGGGTCTGGCTGGACTGCGGTGTGGAGTCAAGGCTTTAGCCGGGTCTGGCTGGGCTGCGGTGCGGAGTCAAGGCTTTAGCCGGGTCTGGCTGGGCTGCGGTGCGGAGTCGAGGCTTTGGGCGGGTCTGGCTGGGCTG
>Ga0209096_1000761_pt1 | contig 39463 bp, 25 predicted proteins | sample AD_UKC034_MetaG_FD_184407 | JGI IMG/M metagenome (GOLD analysis project Ga0209096, IMG submission 184407) | Active sludge microbial communities of municipal wastewater-treating anaerobic digesters from USA - AD_UKC034_MetaG (SPAdes) (version 2) | ecosystem: Engineered > Bioreactor > Anaerobic >...
TCATCCCCAGCGTTTGCAGCGCCTCCAGGGCCGCCGACTGCACCGCGCCCTGGGCGAACATGCTCAGCAACTCCACCCCCTGGGCGCCCTCCAACAGCCGCGCGGCCCGGGCCATGGTCAACTGCACGTCAGGCGGCTCCGCCTCAAGCTGGCGAAAATATTCAACCAGCACCATGGGATCGGACTGCGCATCGGCCAACACCTCGCGCAGCGAGTGCAGCGCCAGTTGTTCCGGCGCAGCCATGCCGGCGTACATGGCTTCGTCGGGCGCTACCTCGAGGAAGCGCTCCAGGATGGTGATGGCTGTCAGCCTGGCCTGGTCGGACAAGCCGCGGTTGAGCGCAGCCGCGCGCAAGGCGGCGACGGCTGCGTCCTTGTCCAGGCGCTTGGCCAGATGGCCCAGCCCGCCGCGCAGTTGGGGGTTGGTGGTGTCCAACGTGGCCAGCAGTGCGGGCAGCACCTTGTCGCCGTAGCGTTGGGCGATCTCCAGCGCGGCCTGGCGCAGCTCCCAGTCGCCGCTGGTCTCGCCCAGGCTGCGCACGGCCGCGTCCATCTCCAGCCGGTTCTGGAAGGTGGTGATGATCTTGGGGGATTGGTCGCTCATGGCGCGATTATACCCGATCTTGTCCGGCGCGCTAAACTGGCACAGAATGGCTGCGGGGGAGAGGCAGTTTGCGCGATAGTGCCAGAAATGTTACACTAACCAGCGTTCGTCTCATCCAGATCGCAGGCGTCGCCGGGCAGTCGAGACGGCGCCAGTCGTCGCCAATCGCGGCCAGAGGGCTGACGCGCCGTTTGCGATGTCAAACGACGTCTCTCCCCGGCCGACGGCCGCGGCGCAGTCTCAAGCCTTCACGACGCTCTCCCAGCAGTTGCTCAGGTCGGAGTCAATCAACTATGGCCGCTCAGGCTCTTTATCGCCGCTGGCGCTCGCAGACATTCGATGAGGTGGTGGGGCAGGAGCATGTCACGCAGACGCTGCGCAACGCGCTGCGCGACGGCCGCATGACGCACGCGTATCTCTTCGCCGGCCCCAGAGGCACCGGCAAGACCAGCACAGCCCGCCTGCTGGCCAAGGCCGTCAACTGCGACAACCCCGACGTCAGCCTGCGCCCCGACAACAGTTGCCCTATCTGTCTGGCCATCACCAGCGGTGCGCTGTTGGACCTGATCGAGATCGACGCAGCCTCGAATCGAGGAATCGACGAGATTCGTGACCTGCGCGATAAGGTGCACTTTTCACCCAGCCAGGCTCGATTCAAGGTCTACGTCATCGACGAAGTGCACATGCTGACCCCCGAGGCCTTCAACGCGCTGCTCAAAACGTTGGAGGAGCCGCCGCCGCACGTCATCTTCGTCCTGGCCACCACAGAGCCGCACAAGATCCCCGACACGGTGCTGTCCCGCTGCCAGCGCTTCGATTTCCGGCGCATCCCCACCCACCGGATCGTCGAGCGGCTGAGCTACATCCTGGAGCAGGAGGGCCGCGCGGCCGAGCCGGCCGCGCTGGAGATGATCGCCCGCAGCGCCGAAGGGGGCATGCGCGACGCCATCAGCCTGATGGATCAACTGCTCTCCTACGGCGGCGATGTGATCACCGAGCAACAGGTGCAGGCGGTGCGCGGCGCCATCTCCGGCCAGGCCATCAGTCAGATGGTCGATTTCCTGGCAGCCGGCGATGTGGCCAGCGGCCTGGGGTTGATCAATGGGATGGCCGAGGAGGGGATCGATCTGCGCCAGCTCGCCTTGCAGTTGGTGGCCTATCTGCGCACGGTGCTGGTCAGCCGGGTGGGCGGCCAGCAGGCGCGCGCGATCTTGGTCGATCTGTCTGACGCCCAGTTGGCGGCTGTGCAGGCCCAAGCAAAGCTGGTGGACCCCGTCGCGCTGACCGGGGCCGTGCGCCTGCTCAACCAGGCCAGTCAGGAGATGCGCGAGGCGGCCCAGCCGCAGTTGACGCTGGAGTTGGCCTGGCTGGATGCCGCGGCGCGCGTGGCCGCGCCGGCCGACGTGCAGCCGGCGCCGGTCAGCAGCCAGCCAGCTCAGCCGGCGGCCTGGCAGAGCCGGCCTCTCCCCTCGTCAGCGCCGGCGGCCAGCCCGCCCGCGGCCTCTGCTCCGGCCGTCAGCCCCAGCCATGCCAGGCCCGCCGGACCGCAGGCAACGACGCCGGTGCCAGATCAGCAGGTGGTTGATCTGTTGCGTTCGCAGTGGACAGCGCTGTTGCAGGCGGCCGAGGAGGCGCGCGGCGCTTCGTTGCGCGGCGCGCTGCGCACACTGCGCAACGTGGTGGCGCTGGGCGACGACATCTATTTCGCGTTCGAACATGACCTGTCCAGGCAGGTGGTGGAACGGCCCAACAACAAGACGGTGGTCGAAAACCTGATCAGCCAGTTGCTGGGGCGTCGGGTACACATTCACTGCCAGGTGGGCAGCCAGGTGACAGGCATCGCGGCCGCGGCGCGCCCCGAACGCGTCGAACGCAATGAACGCGGCGGCGAGGCGGCGCCGGCTGCGGCCGACGATTTGACGACTGATCCGGTGGTGCGCCATGCCCAGCAGGCGCTGGGCGCGGTGGCCAGCAAGCTCTAGCCAGGTGCACTGCTCAGCACCAAGATCGCAAAGAAAGGCAAGTTCTTATGGTCAAGAAGAAGATCAAGCAGCCGACCCCGAAAGGCCCCTCTGGCATGGGCATGGGCGGCGGCAACATGATGCAGCAACTGCGCCAGTTGCAGGAGGAGATGGCGCGCACGCAGGATGCACTGGGCGACGAGGTCGTGCAGGTTTCAGTGGGCGGCGGCGTGGTGCAGATGACCATGACCGGCCATCAGCATCTGCAGTCGGTGCAGATCGAGCCAGATATCCTCAACCCCGACGACGTGGAGATGCTTCAGGATCTGGTGCTGGCGGCCGTCAACGAGGCCATTGAGCGTTCGCAGAAGCTGGCCTCCGATCGCATGGGCGGCCTGACCGGCGGGCTGAACGTGCCTGGGCTGTCTGGCCTGTTCTGAGGTAGCCATGTTAGCCGTTGCTGCACCCATCGCCAATGTGATCGAGGCCTTTTCCCGGCTGCCCGGCATCGGTCCCAAGACCGCGGCGCGCCTGGCCTTCTACCTGCTGCGCGCCCCGGAGGAAGAGGCCTATGCCCTGGCTGACGCGCTGCGTGAGCTGAAGGAGCGCACCATCTTCTGCGGCCGCTGCTTCAACATCGCCGAAAGCGATCCCTGCGCCATCTGCGCCAGCGAGGAGCGTGACCGGTCGATTCTGTGCGTGGTCGAAGAGCCGTCGGATGTGCTGGCCATCGAGCGAACGCGGGAGTATCGCGGTCTGTACCATGTGCTGCACGGCGCCATCTCCCCGGTGGATGGCATCGGGCCGGAGCAGTTGAAGATGGGCGAGCTGTTGGCCCGCCTGCAGGTGGAGCCGGTGCAGGAGGTGTTGCTGGCCACCAACCCCAACCTGGAAGGGGAGGCCACGGCCATGTATCTGGCGCGCCTGCTGGGGCCGCTGGGGCTGCACGTGACGCGGCTGGCGCACGGCTTGCCGGTTGGGGGCGACCTGGAGTATGCCGACGAGGTAACTTTGGGGCGGGCGCTGGCGGGCCGGCGCGCGATGTCGTGACTCGTCCGAGTCCAGATTTGACAGCCAGCGAAGGGCGTGTTATTATCGGGCCATGCTGTGGCAGGTTTCACAGCAGCCGCAACCTAAACAATCAAGATGACAGAAGACAGCTAGCAGTTCATCGTGAGAATTCGCAGTCGCTAGATGTCGACCGCGACCGAAAGGCCAGCGGTCTTTTTGTCGGAAAATTGGGGCTTGACAAACGGCCAAGGTTGTGGTAGTATCTAGTTCTTGCCCCCGGACGCCAGATCGCTTCCAAAAGCGACGCCGCCGGAGAGCAAGGGCAAGAAAAGCAGAGCCGTCACGACGGTTCGCAAAATTGGCCCAAGAAATTCAAAATTGGGTCTTGACAAGTCCAGAAAAGTGTGGTAGTATCACTTTTCGTGCGGACGGCACATTAACAACTAAAGAGTGACAGGAAATCAGCATTTGCTTGGGCCCACGACCTGATAAAGGTCAAAGTTAATTCCCGTAATTTTGCGGAGAGTTTGATCCTGGCTCAGGATGAACGCTGGCGGCGTGCTTAACACATGCAAGTCGAACGGACCTGATCTTCGGAAAAGGTTAGTGGCGCACGGGTGAGTAACACGTAGGTGACCTGCCCTGGAGTGGGGGATAACTTCTCGAAAGAGAGGCTAATACCGCATATGCCCGGCCATTCAGTTGGTCGAGTAAAGCTCCGGCGCTCCAGGAGGGGCCTGCGTCCGATTAGCTAGTTGGTGAGGTAATGGCTCACCAAGGCGATGATCGGTAGCTGGTCTGAGAGGACGATCAGCCACACTGGCACTGACACACGGGCCAGACTCCTACGGGAGGCAGCAGTGAGGAATATTGGTCAATGGGCGAAAGCCTGAACCAGCAACGCCGCGTGAGGGATGAAGGCCTTCGGGTCGTAAACCTCTTTTCTGGGAGAAGAGACAAGGACGGTATCCCAGGAATAAGTCTCGGCTAACTACGTGCCAGCAGCCGCGGTAAAACGTAGGAGGCAAGCGTTATCCGGATTTACTGGGCGTAAAGCGCACGCAGGCGGCTGCGTAAGTCGGACGTGAAAGCTCCTGGCTCAACTGGGAGAGGTCGTTCGAAACTGCGCGGCTTGAGGTTGGAAGAGGAGAGCGGAATTCCCGGTGTAGTGGTGGAATGCGTAGATATCGGGAGGAACACCAGTGGCGAAAGCGGCTCTCTGGTCCACACCTGACGCTCAGGTGCGAAAGCGTGGGTAGCGAACGGGATTAGATACCCCGGTAGTCCACGCTGTAAACGATGCGAACTAGGTGTTGGTAGTATTAAACCTATCAGTGCCGAAGCTAACGCGATAAGTTCGCCGCCTGGGGACTACGGCCGCAAGGCTAAAACTCAAAGGAATTGACGGGGGCCCGCACAAGCAGCGGAGCGTGTGGTTTAATTCGATGTAACACGAAGAACCTTACCTGGGCTTGACATGGTCGTAGTAGTGAAGCGAAAGCAGAACGAGCCTTCGGGCAGCGATCACAGGTGCTGCATGGCTGTCGTCAGCTCGTGTCGTGAGATGTTGGGTTAAGTCCCGCAACGAGCGCAACCCTCGCTACTAGTTACATGTGTCTAGTGGGACTGCCGGAGTCAAACCGGAGGAAGGTGGGGATGACGTCAAGTCAGCATGGCCTTTATGTCCAGGGCTACACACACGCTACAATGGCCGGTACAATGAGTTGCTAAACCGCGAGGTGGCGCTAATCTCATCAAAGCCGGTCTCAGTTCGGATTGCAGGCTGCAACCCGCCTGCATGAAGTCGGAGTTGCTAGTAACCGCAGGTCAGCTATACTGCGGTGAATACGTTCCCGGGCCTTGTACACACCGCCCGTCACGTCATGGAAGCTGGTAACACCTGAAGCCGGTGAGCTAACCGCAAGGAGGCAGCTGTCGAAGGTGGGGCTGGTGACTGGGACGAAGTCGTAACAAGGTAGCTGTAGCGGAAGCTGCGGCTGGATCACCTCCTTTCTAGGGAGTATCAACCTGCCGAGGATGGCAACCCCATCTTTGGGTGGTTCACTCTCTGGTCGCAGTCCAGAGCTGTCCCGTACAGCCTGGACGAACCCAAGCAAGCTTTTCCTGTCACTTCTTAGTTGTTAATGGCCGATCTGATCGGGCCTGTAGCTCAGACGGTTAGAGCACTGTGCTGATAACGCAGGGGTCAGTGGTTCGAGTCCACTCAGGCCCACTGATGAGCGAATAAGCCGGTAAGCGTCGAGCAGTATCAACAGAGTATGACCAATTTCGCCTCTGCAGACAACTAGCGCCAAGAGAGTAGCATGTAGCACGTGTCGCGACGACCCGGCTATGTGTCGGGTCGTTTTGTGTCTCAGAGCCTTTGGTCCCTGATCTCTCTCCTCGCCAGGTGCGAGGGTAGAGATCAGCGACGAAAGTTGCTGAACTGGTTGCTACCTTAACAACCGAATAGAATGCGTTGTTTCGATTTCTGCCGTCTCACGTGGAAAGCTACTAAGGGCGTACGGTGGATGCCTTGGCGCCATGAGCCGATGAAGGGCGTGGACAACTGCGATAAGCCTCGGGAAGCCGTTGTCAGGCGTTATATCCGGGGATGCCCGAATGGGGAAACCCACCCAGGGGAATGCCTGGGTATCCTTTGGCTGAACACATAGGCCTTAGGAAGGGAACCGAGAGAACTGAAACATCTCAGTACCTCGAGGAAAAGAGATCATTCCCTGAGTAGTGGCGAGCGAAAAGGGAACAGCCTAAACCTGTGTTGCGTGATAGGTCGCAGCCGTTGCAGCACAGGGGTTGTAAGACACAGCCGGGATCACTGCGGGGATCCCAAAGAGTTACAAATCTAACTTCTAGTTGAACAGCACTGGAACGGTTGGGCATAGAGGGTGACACCCCCGTAAGCGAAAGAAGTTAGACTCTTGTTGTGTTCTTGAGTACCGCGGAGCACGCTAATTCTGCGGGAAACTGGGAAGTCCACTTTCCAAGGCTAAATACTCTTGGCGACCGATAGTGAACCAGTACCGTGAGGGAAAGGTGAAAAGCACCCCCGTGCGGGGAGTGAAATAGAACCTGAAACCGTATGCCTACAAGCAGTGGGAGCACTATGGCCTTCGGGCAATGTGTGACCGCGTGCCTTTTGGAGAATGAGCCGGCGAGTTACTCTTTGTGGCAAGGTTAAGCCAGCAACAGGCGGAGCCGTAGCGAAAGCGAGTCTGAATAGGGCGTCAAGTCGCAAGGAGTAGACCCGAAACCAGGTGATCTACCCATGGCCAGGGTGAAGCGAGAGTAATGTCTCGTGGAGGCCCGAACTCACTAATGTTGCAAAATTAGGGGATGAGCTGTGGGTAGCGGTGAAATGCCAAACGAACCTGGAGATAGCTGGTTCTCCCCGAAATAGCTTTAGGGCTAGCGTCACGTGTTTAGTATCGGAGGTAGAGCACTGATTCGGCTAGGGGGCATGTCGCTTACCAAACCGTATCAAACTCCGAATGCCGATACTCCAAGCGTGGCAGTCGGACTACGAATAATGAGATCCGTGGTCGAGAGGGAAAGAGCCCAGACCGCCAGCTAAGGTCCTCAAGTTAAAGCTAAGTGGGAAAGGATGTGGAGTTACTTAGACATCCAGGAGGTTGGCTTAGAAGCAGCCACCCTTTAAAGAGTGCGTAATAGCTCACTGGCCAAGTGATTCTGCGCCGAAAATGTAACGGGGCTCAAGCTTTACACCGAAGCTGCGGGCTTGATCTTTGATCGAGCAGTAGGGGAGCGTTCTGTAGGAGATACAAGTCGGACCGTAAGGACCGGATGCGGCCTACAGAAGTGCGAATGCCGGCATGAGTAGCGTAAGATGCGTGAGAAACGTATCCCCCGTAAGTCTAAGGTTTCCGACGGAAGGTTAATCCGCGTCGGGTTAGTCGGGCCTAAGGTGAGGCCGAAAAGCGTAGCCGATGGACAACAGGTTAATATTCCTGTACCACGTTGGGTTGTTTGAGCGATGGGGTGACGCAGAAGGGTAGACCAGCCGGTTACTGGATTCCGGTGCCAAGCCCGTAGGCGATGAGGATAGCAGGTAAATCCGCTGTCCGAGCTGAGGGGTGATGGGGAAGTCCCTAGGACGTAAACTGGTTGAGCCCATGCTGCCGAGAAAAGCCTCTAGTTAGACCCGCGTGCCCGTACCGCAAACCGACACTGGTAGACGGGTAGAGAATACCAAGGGGATCGGGAGAACCCTCGTTAAGGAACTAGGCAAAATGGATCCGTAACTTCGGGAGAAGGATCACCGCAGTAGGGTGAGGTGACTAGCTTACCAAGCCCGAAGCGGTCGCAGTGAAGTGGCCCTACCGACTGTTTAACAAAATCACAGGTCTCTGCGAACTCGAAAGAGGACGTATAGGGGCTGACACCTGCCCAGTGCCGGAAGGTTAAGGGGAGAGGTTAGCCGTAAGGCGAAGCTTTGAACCGAAGCCCCGGTGAACGGCGGCCGTAACTATAACGGTCCTAAGGTTAGTATCGCTAGCCTTAGTAAAACCGAACTATATGCGGGAAACTCCTCACACAGCCGTCTGGTACTCGTTCTTGCTGCGGCAAGGGCAGTAAAAATCCAGCGGACATGGGGACAATCCGCAGGGAAGACTCGATCTGCATCGAGAACCCTCAGAGACTTTACGTTCGGAGCTGACCAATGAAGCTCGAGGCGCAATGGATTACAGGTTTTGTGGATGGTGAAGGATGCTTCCACGTAGCCATCAGCCGTCATCCTGAGATGACGCTGGGCTATCAGGTGTTGCCAGAATTCACCGTCGTGCAGCACAAACGCGATGTGCAGTTGTTGCACGCCTTGAAGGAATACTTCGGGTGTGGGGTCGTGCGAACCAATCATGGTGATCGCATGGCATACCGGGTGCGACAACGTGAGCATCTGCTTCAACACATCGTTCCATTCTTCCTCCAGCACCCGCTCAAGTCCAAGAAACGCGTCGACTTTGACAAATTTCGACGTGTGCTTCTGATGATGGAAGCGGGCGATCATCTCACAGCCGATGGCCTGATGCAGATCAGGCAGTTGGCCGAGGAGATGAATCGAGGTCAGCTAAGATAAAGTCCGGCCCCCCTGGAAACAGGGCGGGATGAACCGAGCGAAATTCCTTGTCGGGTAAGTTCCGACCCGCACGAATGGTGTAACGAGTGGGGCACTGTCTCAACGAGGGACCCGGCGAAATTGAAATAGTGGTGAAGATGCCATTTACCCGCAGCAGGACAAAAAGACCCCGTGGAGCTTTACTGTAACTTGGCATTGAGTTAGGGCTTGGCTTGTGTAGGATAGCTGGGAGACTGAGAAACTGGGGCGCCAGCCTCGGTGGAGTCGCCGTTGAAATACCAGCCTGGTGAAGTCTTGACCCTAACCTGAGTCCGTGATCCGGCTTGGGAACAGTGCCAGGTGGGCAGTTTGACTGGGGCGGTCGCCTCCTAAAAGGTACCGGAGGCGCGCAAAGGTTCCCTCAGGCTGATTGGAAACCAGCCATAGAGTGCAAACGCATAAGGGAGCTTGACTGCGAGACCAACAAGTCGAGCAGAGACGAAAGTCGGCGTTAGTGATCCCACGGTTCAGAGTGGAATGGCCGTGGCTTAACGGATAAAAGCTACCCCGGGGATAACAGGCTAGTCACGCCCAAGAGTCCATATCGACGGCGTGGCTCGGCACCTCGATGTCGGCTCGTCGCATCCTGGGGCTGGAGTAGGTCCCAAGGGTCGGGCTGTTCGCCCGTTAAAGCGGTACGCGAGCTGGGTTCAGACCGTCGTGAGACAGGTCGGTCTCTATCCGCTGTGGGCGCAGGGGATTTGCGAGGAGCTGCTCCTAGTACGAGAGGACCGGAGTGGACAGACCTCTGGTGTGCCAGTTGTCGTGCCAACGGCATTGCTGGGTAGCTAAGTCTGGCAAAGATAACCGCTGAAAGCATCTAAGCGGGAAGCTTGCCTCAAGATTAGATCCCCCACCTCCTTGTGAGGGTAAGTGCGCAGGAAGACTACCTGCTTGATAGGCGAGGCGTGTACGCACAGCAATGTGTTTAGCGGACTCGTACTAATGCACGAGGGCTTTCCGCGTGAGATGGTAGCAGTCGAAGGACGCATTCTTTTCGGTTGTTAGGGTAGCAGCCGCAACCTAACAAGTGAACAAAACAAGCTCTGTTGGTGGCTCGAGCGGAGGAGGTACACCCAGTCCCATCCCGAACCTGGAAGTTAAGCCCTCCAGCGCCGATGGTAGTTGGGACGCAGGTCCCTGCGAGAGTAGGCCGCTGCCAACTGAGCTTGTTTTTGTTTTCTTCAAATTAGGTTTGCACGGGATGATGGGTTGTGCTAAAATCGGCGCCGACGCAAGATCGGATTTCGCCAGCCTGGCTCGGCCCAGCCCGAGCCGCCGGCGTAGCCAGCCAGGCCCGCCCCTCGCACGCCCAGCCTTTGGCCAGCGTGCTCCCATGTGCATCTGTAGTGACGCCAGGGCGATCTAGCGCAATGCCGCTGAGTCCCCCTGGCGTTTTTGCGTCCCACTGCCGCGGCTCTCGCTTCTGAGGTGACCTGTGAGTGATGACCTGCAGCCGGCCAGCAGCCGGCATCTTGCTGCCACCCCCGGCCCAGCGCCGGCGCTGGACATTGTGATCCTGGCCGCGGGCGAAAGCACCCGCATGCAGTCGCAGACGCCCAAGGTTCTGCACAGCCTGGCCGGCCGGCCGTTGATCGACTACAGCCTTCGCCTGGCCGAGGCCCTTTCCCCCAACCCGCCGGTGGTGGTCGTGGGACGCAACGCCGAGGCGCTCATGGCTCAGATCGGCCCGCGTGCCCGCTATGTGCATCAGGAGCAGCGGCTGGGCACGGGCCATGCCGTTTTGCAGGCGCGCGCGACGCTGCAAGGCCTGTCCCAGACTGTGCTGGTCTTCTATGCCGACATGCCGCTGATCACACGGGAGTCGATGCAGGCGCTGCTGGCCCTGCACGTGCACAACCAGGCCCGCGGCGGCGTGCTCACCATGCTCACCTTCACCGGCGACAACCCGCGTGGCTTTGGCCGCATCGTGCGCAGCGCCGCAGGCGACGTGCTGGCCATCGTCGAAGAGGCGGACTGCACGCCGGAGCAACTGAAGATCGTCGAACTGAACCCGGGGCTGTATTGCTATGACGCCGATTGGCTGTGGCGCAGCCTGGATGAGATCAGGCTTAGCCCCAAGGGCGAATACTACCTGACCGACCTGGTGGCCATCGCGGTCAACCAGGGACGGCCGGTGTCGGCGCATCAGGTCGGCGACGCCCGCGAGATGATGGGCATCAACACGCGCGTTCATCTGGCCGAGGCTGAGGCCGCGCTGCGGGAACGCATCAACCGGCGCTGGATGGAGGCGGGCGTGACCATGATCGACCCTGCCGCCACCTACATCGACGACACGGTGGAGATCGGCCGCGACACGCTGTTGCTGCCCGGCGTGCATCTGCACGGCCAAAGCCGGATCGGCGAGGAGTGCTGCATCGGCCCCGACGCCAGCGTGATCGACACGGTCATCGGGCGCGGCTGCCGGGTGCAACGCTCCGTGCTGGAAGGCTCGGTGCTGGAGGATCACGTGGATGTGGGACCCTTCGCGCACCTGCGCCAGGGCGCATATCTGGCCACCGGGGTCCACATGGGCAATTTCGGCGAGGTCAAGAATGCCCGCCTGGGCCCGGGCGTCAAGATGGGGCACTTCAGCTACATCGGCGACGCCGCCATCGGCCAGGATGTGAACATCAGCGCCGGCGTCATCACCTGCAACTTCGACGGCGTTCGCAAGAACCAGACGATCGTCGGCGACCACGCCTTCATCGGCAGCGACACCATGTTGGTGGCCCCGGTCACGGTCGGCGCCGGGGCGCGCACCGGCGCGGGCTCGGTGGTGACGCATGATGTGCCGTCGGGCCGGCTGGCGGTGGGCGTGCCGGCCCGCCTTCGGCCGGATCATGAGCCAGAAGGGTCATGAGGCGTTTCTGAAGCGCGCTGCGCGCACTGTTGCCCGGCAACCGGGTGAATTGTTTGTCGACACTGTGACTGGAGAAGATACGTGGACGAGGGTTGGATAGTGGCCTGGCTGGGGCTGGGGCTGGCGTTGATGTTGATCGCGCTGGCGGCCGCGGCTGAGGTTTCATTGGGCGCCATCAGTCGGGCCAACATCCGGCGGCTGTTGGATGAAGGCGTTTCGCGGGCGCAGGCCTTGCAGACTCTGCTGGATGATCCGCCCCGCTTCATTCTGGCGTTGATGATCCTGGGGATTCTTTCCTTGATTATGGCGGCGATCGCGGCCAGTTGGCTGGTGGTGTCGGCCGGCTGGCCCTGGCTCCCAGGCGTCCCGCTGGCGTTGGTGGGCCTTGGGGTGGCCGTGCTCTTGGTGCAGGTGACGGCGCGCGCGCTGGCCATGCGCGCCACCGAGCAGACTGCCCTGCGATTGAGCGCCTTCGTGCGCGGCACGGCCTTGCTGCTCAGCCCGCTCACGGCGCCGTTGATGGCGCTGGCCGGCGCGATCCTGGGTCGAACTGAAGAGGACACCAGCCCCGACAATGTGCTGCTGAGCGAAGAGGGCCTGCGCTACCTGATCAACGCGGCCGAGGAGCCGGGCTTGATCGAGGAAGATGAAAAGAAGATGATCGCCAGCATCTTCGAGCTGGGCGAAATGGTGGCGCGTGAGGTGATGGCGCCGCGCATCGACGTGGTGGCCATGGAGGAAACGACCACCCTGCGCGCGGCGCTGGACGTGATCATCCAGGCCGGCCATTCACGCATCCCCGTCTACCGGGACAGCATCGACACCGTGCAAGGGGTGCTCTATGCCAAAGACCTGCTGTTACCGCTGCGCGATGGCCGCTACGATGCACCTGTCACCGAGCTGATGCGGCCCGCCTATTTCGTGCCTGAATCCAAGCGGGTCGACGATCTGCTGCAGGAATTGCAGCAGCGGCGGGTACACATGGCCATCGTCGTGGACGAGTACGGCGGCACGGCCGGCGTGGTGACCATCGAGGACCTGCTGGAGGAGATCGTCGGCGACATCCAGGACGAATACGACAGCGAAGCGCCCATGGCGCAGCAAGTCGGCGAACGCGAATACATCTTCGATGCCCAGATCCGCCTGGACGAGGTCAATGACATCCTGGACGTGTCACTTCCCTCGGAGGAGAGCGACACTCTGGGCGGCTTCATCTACCGCCAGCTTGGCGTCATGCCGGCCGTGGGCAGTCGGGTCAACTATGAGCAGCTTGCCCTGGAGGTGCAGACGGTGCAGGGCCGGCGCATCTTGCAGGTGCGGGTCGCCAAGACGCTGGAAAACGCGCCGGCGGCCAGTGAGCCGACCGCCAAGCCGGCGCTTTCTGCCTCGCCGGCCTCCTGAGACAAAAGGGCCCCTGCGATGCCAGGGCCCGGTTGCGCCGCACGAGGCCATGCGCTTGTCTTCATCGCCCAGCTCTGGGCTTTTGCCGAATCTCTGGCAGGAAAGGAATCGAATCATGCTCGACGGAGTGATCGTCATGGACCTGGTCAGGCAGGCTGCCGCGGCCCGGCAACAGGCTTACGTGCCCTATTCCGCCTTCCCCGTGGGCGCGGCTCTGCGCACGCGTTCAGGCAAGACCTACACCGGCTGCAACATCGAAAACGCCTCCTTTGGCCTGACCGTCTGCGCCGAGCGGGTGGCGATCTGGAAGGCGGTCTCCGAGGGCGAGACTGAATTCGAGGGGCTGGCCGTGGTCACCAATATCGCCGGCAGCCCCTGCGGCGCCTGCCGGCAGGTGATGGTGGAGTTTGCGCCTGACATGCCGGTGGTGATCGCCGATCTGAGCGGCATCGACGCCATCACCAGCATAGATCTCCTGCTGCCGCACGCTTTTCGACCGGAACATTTGCAGCAGGCGGCCAGCGTCGCCGAACTGCCATGAACGAGGCGCCGGTCGAGCGTCGTCAGCGGCTCTACCGCACCGAGGCCATCGTGCTGAAACGGCGCGACTACGGCGAGGCTGATCGTCTGCTGACCGTCTTCACCCCCGAGCACGGCAAGCTGGTGCTGCTGGGCAAGGGGGTGAGGAAGACGCAGAGCCGCAAGGCCGGCCACGTGGAGCTGTTTACCCACAGCACCTTGCTGGTGGCCAAGGGCCGCACCTGGGACCTGGTGACGCAGGCCGAGACGGTGGAATCGTTTCTGCCCCTGCGCGAGAGCCTGCTGCGCACCAGCTATGGCTACTACGTGGCCGAGCTGCTGGATGGCTTCACCCAGGAGCACGACGTGCACCCGGCCATGTGGCGGCTGCTGCGTGAAACCCTGGGCCGGCTGGCGGCATCCAAGGAGGAGACGCTGGCCCTGGCGGCCCGCTTCTACGACCTGCACCTGTTGATGCTGGCCGGCTACCAGCCGCAGTTGTTCACCTGCGTGGCCTGTCAGGCCGCGCTGGAGCCGACCACTAACTACTTCAGCATCGTCGAGGGCGGCGTGCTTTGCCCGCAGCACGGCGAGGGGCGCGTCGACGCCGAGCCGCTGCCGCTGCCGCTGTTCAAGGCGCTGCGCTTTGTCCAAACCCGCGAGTGGCAAGAGGTCGCCCAGCTCAACCTGAGCCCTGGCCTGCACGCCGAGCTGGAGCGGCTGCTGCACGGCTACATCGTCTATCAGTTGGAACGGAATGTGCGGTCGGCGGCGTTTTTGCGCACGATTCGGGAGCAGGTGCAGAGCGTAACTCGTAACTCGTAACCCGGAAGCGCCTTTCCCTGCTCTGGCCGGTCTCCGACCGAGCCAGCCGACCTGCACCAGCCGCTCTGGCCGGTCTCCGACCGAGCCAGCCGACCTGCACCAGCCGCTCTGGCCAGTCTCCGACCGAGCCAGCCGACCTGCACCAGCCGCTCTGGCCGGTCTCCGACCGAGCCAGCCGACCTGCACCAACTGCTCTGGCCGGTCTCCGACCGAGCCAGCCGACCTGCACCAACTGCTCTGGCCGGTCTCCGACCGAGCCAGCGTGGCCTTCGTGCAGATGGTTTGTTGTGTGATGTGTTGAAATGAAGACAGTTCGATTGGTAAGCGTAATAATGGTTGGTATCGTTCTGCTGGCGGGCTGTGTCAACCCGGCGCAGCCGGCCGATCCCGGGGTTGATTCTGGTCAGGAGGGCGCAGCCAGATCCGGCGAGATGGCGGCCGCCACCAGCCTGCTGCTGGTGGCGGCCATCGACGCCGACCGGACCGTGCAGGCAGGAACAGAAGCCGTATTCGACTTCAAGGTGGTCAACGCCAGCGACCAACCCATGCCGGTAGTGATATCCTTGGAACACGCCGCTGGCCAGCGCTGGCGCACCTCGCTGTGCGTGGACAAGCAGTGCCTGCTGGGCGACGGCGACAAACCCTCGGTGACCGATCCGGTCATCCTGCCGCCCTACCTGGAGCAGGCCTTCAAGGCGCACGTGTTCGTCGACGCAGCCGCGCGATCGGGGCAGCAGACGGGGTTGACCCTGCGCGTGGAGCCGCAGATCAACGACGGTATGTCCCGTAGCGTCGCTCTGCGCGCAAGGGTAGTTGAGTGATTTCGCCACAATGAGCCACCAGATCGACCTCCATGAAGCCTGGTTGAGCATCATCCCACTGGGCAAAGGTGCGGATCGGGATGTGTGCTTGAGCAGGGTGCCCGGCTTGGTGGCGCCCAATCACCGAGCGCAAGGTAAGATTATTCCGTGAGGCAATTCGGGACTTTGACGCAGAGCTCGTTTTCGGGTAAGATGCCGGTGCATGACCGAATTCGTTGCAGGACCCAACCAACCCGCAGGAGCATGGAAGATGTTGACGGCTGTGCAGGGCGTATATCGATTTGGCTTTGCGCCACACACTGGCATTGTAGCCGGGTTGTTCCAGGAGTCTCTCGATGCCCCCGCGGCGCCCGCCCCTTGAACCGAAATCACATGGCTCGGGTACCGGGCCGCAGACGCCAACGCCCCACGGGGCGGCGTCCTGCGGCCACGCTGACCACGCGCGCACCCAGGGCCTTTCACTGCCGCGGGCGATCCTTTCGCCTGCATTCGCTGTCTGAGCAACAGCCAGACGGCGCACCCGTGACTATTGCTGGCCGGCCCCTGGGCCGGCTTTTGAGTTTTTCAGAGGTATACCCATGTCCGAACACCGTCCCCCCACCTTTCAAGAGATCATCATGCGTCTGGAGCGCTACTGGGCCGAGCGCGGCTGCATCATCTGGCAGGCCTACAGCGAGAAGGTCGGCGCCGGCACCATGAACCCGGCCACTGTGTTGCGCGTCCTGGGGCCAGAGCCGTGGAACGTGGCCTACGCCGAGCCCAGCTTCCGCGCCGACGATGGCCGCTACGGCGAGAACCCCAACCGCATGCAGATGCACACCCAGTACCAGGTCATCCTCAAGCCCGACCCCGGCAACCCGCAGGAACTCTATCTGGGCAGCCTGGACGCGATCGGCATCGATCGCCGCAAGCATGACATCCGCTTCGTCGAGGACAACTGGGCCAGCCCCGCGCTGGGCGCTTGGGGCCTGGGCTGGGAAGTTTGGCTGGACGGCATGGAGATCACCCAGTTCACCTATTTCCAGCAGGCCGGCGGCATGACTCTGGAGCCGGTCAGCGTCGAGCTGACCTACGGGCTGGAGCGCATCGCCATGTTCCTGCAAGGGGTGCGCGAGGTCTGGCAGATCACCTGGGACGGCCAGCGCAGCTACGGCGACATCTACTTGCAGCAGGAGATCGAGTATTGCAAGTACAACTTCGAGTTGGCCGATGTGGAGCGCCTCAAGCAGATGTACAACCTGTACGAGGCGGAGGGCAAGAGCGCCATCGCCGCCGGCCTGGTCATCCCGGCCCACGACTACATCCTGCGTTGCTCGCAGACCTTCAACCTGTTGGACGCGCGCGGCGCGGTCGGCGTCACCGAGCGCGCCAACTACTTTGGCCGCATGCGCGATCTGGCGCGGCTGGTGTCTGACCTGTACGCCGAGCAACGGATGCGGATGGAGTATCCGTTCCTGGAGGAGGCCGGCCACAGCGAGGGCGTGGCTCGGTCGGAGACCGGCCAGAGCGGGGGCGGGGCGGACGTGGCTCGGTCGGAGACCGGCCACAGCGAGGGCCACAGCGCGGAGGCGGATCTGGTGCTGGAGATCGGCTGCGAGGAGCTGCCGGTGGACGACGTGGTGTCGGCCATTGCTCAGTTGGAGGCGGCCGCGTCGAAGCTGCTGGACGAGGCGCGTCTGGCCCACGGCGCAGTGCGGGCGACGGGCACGCCGCGGCGGCTGGTGGTGCATGTGGAGAAGCTGGCCGGCCGGCAGGCAGACGAGGAGTTGGTCTTCCGCGGGCCGCCGGCCAACCGGGCGCAGGACGACGCCGGCCAGTGGACGCAGGCCGCGATCGGCTTTGCGCGTAGCCGCGGGGTCGCCGTGGAAAGCCTGGAGCTGCGCGAGGCCGACGGCGGGCGCTACGTCTTTGCCGTCCAACAGGCGGCCGGCAAATCCGCGGCTCAGCTTCTGCCCGAGCTGCTGGTCAAGCTGATCGCCGGCATCCGTTTCGAGAAGACCATGCGCTGGGCCTCCAACGGCGCAGCTTTCAGCCGGCCGATTCGCTGGTTCGTGGCGCTGTTCGGCGAGCAGGTGGTGCCCTTCAGCTATGCGAACGCGCGTAGTGGGCGCGTCAGCCGCGGCCTGCGCTCCCTCAACTCGCCCGATATCGTCATCGCCCGGGCGGCCGATTACTTCGACGCCATGGCTGCCAACGGCGTCGTGGTGGACCGGGCGCAGCGCCAACAGATGATTCGGGAGCAGATCGCCGCGGCCGCGGCCAGCGTGGGCGGCGTCGCGCCCGATGAGCCGGCCCTGCTGGACGAGGTCACCGACCTGGTGGAGCAGCCGGCCGCGATCCTGGGCAGCTTCGAGGAGCGCTTTCTCAGCCTGCCGGCCGACGTTCTGACCAAGGTCATGCAGAAGCACCAGCGCTATTTTCCGGTGGTCCGGCGGACACGGTCGGAGGCGGCGGGCGTCGGGGTGACGGATGCGCATCTGGCGTCGGATGCCAAGACCCGCGACGCGCTTCTGCCCTACTTCATCACCGTCGCCAATGGCCAGCCTAGCGATCCGGCAGTGGTGCGGGCGGGCAACGAGGGGGTGATCCGGGCGCGCTATGCCGACGCGGCCTTTTTCATCGAGCGCGACCGGCGCCAGCCGCTGGCGACCTTCACCCCGCGGCTGGCCACGCTGACTTTTCAGGAGCAGCTTGGCTCGATGCTGGACAAGGTGCGGCGGCTGGAGCAGTTGACCCCCTGGGTGGCGGCGCGGCTGGGGCTGTCGGACGGGGAGACGGCGACCGCGCTGCGCGCCGCCAGCCTCTGCAAGTCCGACCTGGCCACGTCCATGGTGGTGGAGATGACCTCGCTGCAAGGGATCATGGGCCGCGAGTATGCCCTGAGCAGCGGCGAGCCGGCCGCCGTGGCCCAGGCCATCTTCGAGCACTATCTGCCGCGCCACAGCGGCGATCGGCGACCGGCCTCGCTGGCCGGCCTGGCCGTGGGTCTGGCCAACCGGCTGGACAGCATCGCCGGCCTCTTTGCCGTTGGGCTGGAGCCCAGCGGCTCGGCCGATCCCTTTGGCCTGCGCCGCGATGCGCTGGGGATCGTGCAGAACCTGGCGGAGGCGGGGCTGAGCTTCTCCGTGCGCGAGGGGGTGGCGGAGGCGGCGCGGCTGCTGCCGGAGCTGGCTCGGTCGGAGACCGGCCAGAGCGGTGCGGCTCGGTCAGAGACCGGCCAGAGCGGGGCGGGGATGCAGCAGGTGCAGGAAAAGGCGGTGGCCTTCATCGCCGGCCGGCTGGAGAACTGGCTGCGCGACGAAGGCTACCCCTACGACGTGGTGCAGGCCGTGCTGGCCCAGCGGGGCGACGATCCGGCCGCGGCGCGGCGGACGGTGGCCGCGCTGGCGGAGGCGGCGACGCAGCTGGGCTGGGCCGCGGCGTTGACGGCCTACGCCCGCTGCAAGCGCATCGTGCGCAAGCTGCCGGAGCAGTACCCGCTGCCGGCCGCGGGGGTCGATCCGGAGCCGGCCGCGCAGGCGCTGCTGGCGGCCTGGCAGGCCGCGGCGCCCGCGGTGCAGTCAACCGGCGACGTGGCCAGCCTCGACGCGGCCTTGCGCGCGCTGGTCGGCCCCATCAACGCCTTCTTCGATCAGGTGCTGGTGATGGCGGAGGAAGACAGCCTGCGCCGGGCGCGGCTGGGGCTGGTGCAACAGATCGCCGCCCTGCCCGACGGGATCGCGGATCTGTCGCTGCTGCAAGGGTTCTAGGGAAGGCGTTGGCAAGCAAGAAGTTCAACTTCTCGCAGAAGTTGAACTTCTGAGCCTTCACAAAAGCGGATCGATGAGGCGTCGCCTCGTCGATCCGCTTTTTTTGCATCCCGGCCAAAGGCAGATCATACGGTTGGGGCATCTCAACCGGACAACGGTGGACGTTTGAGAGGCCTTGGTCGAGTTACTCCGGGCCTTTGTGCCCACGGGCGATCTGTGGTTAAATAGCCGCAAGCTCGCATCCTGTTCCGCCGTCCCAACGCCATGGAACCCTCTTTCAACTTCGATCTGCAACTCACGGGCGGTCTGACCGGGGTCATCGCCGAGGTTCTCGACTCGCCGGCCGGCCAGACTGCCGCCGCGTCCACCCGGCCCCTGGCCGTCGACCTGGCGGGCCTCGACGGCGCAGCGCCAACTGCGAGGCTGGCGGCGACCGGCCTGGGGCTGTGGCGGAGCGTGTTCGGCGCGCCGGCGATAGCTGAGCTGTGGCGCGCCAGCCTCGCCCGCGTCGAACCGGACGGTGTTCTGCGATTGCGTCTGGCGACCGGGACGCCTGCGCTGGCGGCCCTGCCCTGGGAGTTGCTCTACGACGAAACCTTGGGCCGTTTTCTGGCGCTGGACGGCCGCACCCCCGTCACCCGCTTTGTCCGCTTGCCGATTGCCCCCGCCCCCTGGCCGCAGGATCGCCCCTTGCGCCTGTTGTTCACCGGCGCATCGCCCTCCGATCTGTTCACCCTCGACGTGGCCGGCGAGTGGCAGGAGATCGCGCGCGCCGTCGCGCCGGTTGTGGCCGATGGCCGGGTGCAGACGACCTCGGTTGCGCAGGGTGCGACCCTTGCTGATCTGCTCAGCGCGCTGCGGCGCGGCGTTGACCTCTGGCACTTCGCCGGCCACGGGACCGATCACGGGTTGATCTTCTGCGATGCGCGCGGCAGGGCTGAACTTGTCGAAGCCGGGATACTGGGGGAGCTGCTGGCCGGGGAAGGGGTTCGGCTGGCTGTTCTCAACGCCTGCCGGGCCGGCGCCGGCGGCGGGCAGGCCGCTTCGGTGGCCGGCGCGCTGGTGCGGGCCGGGGTCCCGGCGGTGATCGCGCTGCAGGGCGATATCACCAGCGCGGCGGCTGAAGCCTTCGCGGCCGCGTTCTACGATGCCATCGCCGCCGGGCAGGGCGCGGATCGGGCCGTGACTGCGGCGCGCAAGGCGATCCGGGCCGCGGGAACCGCCGAGTGGTGGCTGCCGACCCTGTTCATGCGGACGGCAGACGGCCGCATCTGGCAGGAGCCGAAGCGGGAGCGCCCGCCGGCAACGGCGCCCCACGTCGCCGTCCAGGGCGACCGCAACATCGTCATCGCCGGCACGGTGGGCGGCAACGTAACCATTCACCAGTCCGACCTGTAGCCTGGGAGAAGACCATGGACCTATCCTGGATCAACGCCATTCCCGAGCCACTGCGCACCATGCTGATCGGCGCAGCCGGCGACTTTGCGGGCGGCCTGGCGGCCGACGTCGTTGGCCGGCTGTTGACTGCTTCCGGCTACCAGGTCAGGAAGCGCCTGTCGCCTGGTCCGCAGCAGAGCGCGCTGAACGCGGCGATGGCCGAGGCGTTGGCGGTCACCGTGGCCAGGTTGTCGGAAGACCCGGACCTGATGGCCCACTACCTGACCTTGTTCGGCCAGTGGGCAGCGCGCGAGGCCGTGGCAGGTGAACTGTCACAGGTCGTAGACCCGCGACCCGACGTCACGCTCGACCTGGACCTGCTGGCCAGCGAGTTCGAGGCAGCCGGCTACGAGCCCAACCTGCTGGGCGATGTCGGGTTTCGCGACGTGGCAGCGCGATTCGTTGGCAACTTCTACGACGCGGCGGCTCGCCAGCCGGCCTTGCAGGGGCAGATCGAGATCGGCCTGCTGCGCGGCATCGCTGAGCGGGCCGAGGAGCAGGTGCAGTTGTTGCGCCGGGTAGCCGCGACGCTGGAACAGCAGCCTGGCGCCGCGGCTCCGGCGCCCCAGCCGGGCGTCAGCGCCAAGGCAAGGGGCAAGGGGAACGTCATCCTGGCCGGGGAGTTCAAGGGCGATGTCAGCATCGTCATCGGGCCGGCCGGCCAGACGCTGAGCGCCGAGCAAGCGACGGCCTTTCTCAGCGGCTACCTGTCCTGGGTGCGCAAGATGTACGACAAGGCGCAGCTCTTCGGCATGGACAACCCGCGCACGACGCAGCAACCTAAGCGCGAGTCGTTGATCGATGTCTTTATCCCCCTGACCTTGCGCCGCTTCAGCCCGCCCAGCCGCCGGGAGCTGGCCGAAGCCCTGCGGGGCAAGGTCGGTCTGGAACGCAATCTTGCCTGGTACCAGTTAGTGCGCTCGGAGGAACGGGCGGGAGAACCAGTGGCGCTGCAAGACCTGCTGACCATTTCCGATCGGCTGGCGATCATCGGCGGCGCGGGCAGCGGCAAGAGCACCGTGTTGCACTACCTGGCCGTCACGCTGGCGCGCGCCATTCAGGAGGGTGAGGGACTGCCTTTTCGCCTGCCATCGGACCAGCCCCTGATCCCGTTGCTGGTTCCGCTGCGCTACTACAGCGGCTACCTGGAGATGTGCCAGAACGCCCCCAGCCGGGTGCTGGAGCATCCCTTGACCGGCACCCTGGCCGGCTTTATCGGCTGGCACCTGCGGCGCAGCAGCAAACAGGGCTCCGAGGAGTTCTTCCACTGGCTGCTCAAGCGCGGCGGCTGTCTGTTGATGATCGACGGCCTGGATGAGATCGTAGCCCGCGAGCAGCGCGGTCAGGTGCGTGAGCAGGTCGAGGCCCTGGTGCAGGCCGATTATCCCGGCAACCGGGTGATCGTCACGGCGCGCGAGGCCGGTTTTCAGAAGGAAGCGGTGTTCGGCGACGACTTCACCCGCCTGGACGTGCAGGACCTGGCGCCGGCAGAGATTTGGGAGTTGGTGGGCAACTGGTGTGCGCGGCTCTACCCGGAGGACGTGGAGGGCAACTGGGACAAGCTGATGACGGCCATCGAAGAGATCAACGAGCGCCGGCGCGAGAAGGCTCTGGCGCCGCTGATCAGCACGCCGTTGATGGCGACCATGGTGCTCAGCGTGCAGTGGGGCGAGACCGAGCTGCCGCGCGAGAGGGCCGCGCTGTACGAGGCGTGCGTCAAGGCGATCCTGCAGGCGCAATACACCCCGGAGGAGGGCCGCCGCGAGGTGACCAACTGGGGCGGCCCCTGGGACGCTCAACGGGACTGGCTGTGCAACCTGGCGCTGCGGATGCATGAGGGTGGTCGGGCCGGCGCGGCCCTGCGCGAGGAGCAGGTCAGGGAGATCGTGGGCAAGAGTCTGGCCGAGGACAAGGTGCAGGCCTTTCTGGAAGCGGTGCGCTACCGCGGCGGGCTGTTCGAGGAGCGGGCCGAGTTCTTCCAGTTCAGCCATCTGACCTTCCAGGAGTTCCTGGCGGCCCGCCTGCTGGCGCGCCAGCGCGAGGCGGGGCGTCCGACCTTGCAGCCTCACGTCGGCGAGAGCTGGTGGCGCGAGGTGGCGCTGCTGACCTATGGCTTCCTGCGCATGGACTCGGGCGAGCTGTTCCTGGGCGACGACTCGCCAGCGGTGCAGCATCTGCGCTGGCTCTCTGGCCTGCAAGGCAGCGATGAGCAGCGTCTGGCCGGCGCCGAGCTGGCCGGCGCGTCGGTGCTGGAGATCGAGAAGCCCGACCGCGACCTGCGCCTGTTGCAAGCCAACGTGCTGGTCGCGCTTCTGGAGGACAGAGAACTTTCGGTTTCGGGCGCGCTGCGGGCCGAGGCGGGGCGAATGCTGGCGCGCTTAGGCGATCCGCGGCCGGGCGTGGGCGTGCGGCCTGACGGCGTGCCGGACATCGCGTGGTGTCCTGTGGTGGCCGGCGAGTTTCTGATGGGCAACACGAAGAAGACCGACCCGCAGGCGTTCGAGGATGAAATGCCGCAACACCGGTTCACCCTGCCGGCCTTTGCGATCGGCAAGTATCCGGTGACCAATATTCAGTTCGACGCCTTCGTAGCGGACGGGGGGTATACGGAGAAATGGCGGGAGTGTTGGACGAAGGCAGGGTGGATGTGGAAGGGCAATCGCAGCGGGCCGGAAAAGTACGGCGGCGTTCATGATCTGGCCAACCATCCGGTAGTTGGCGTGAGGTGGTACGAAGCGGTGGCCTTTTGCAACTGGTTGGGCGAAAAGCTGGGACGGGAAGTGGCGTTGCCCAGTGAGGCGCAGTGGGAGCGTGCGGCGCGGCACACGGACGGACGGCGCTACCCTTGGCGTGGGAGCGAAATCACGCCCGACCACGCGAACTACGCGGAAACGGGGATCGGGATGACGAGTGCGGTGGGTATCTTCCCGCGCGGTGCGGCGGAGTGTGGCGCGCTGGACATGAGCGGGAACGTGTGGGAATGGACGAGAAGCCTTTGGGGCAAGGACTTCACGGAACCAAGCTTTGTCTACCCATATGATCCCGCGGACAGGAGACGAGAGGATATGGATGCACCACTTGACATATTGCGCGTGGTGCGTGGCGGCTCGTACTACGACTCTGCGTGGAACGTTCGCTGCGCGATCCGCGGCTGGTACTACCCGAACCTCCGCGAGGGGTACAACGGGTTTCGTGTTGTCATGGCGTCTCCCTGAGTTCATGACGCTGCGCTCTGGCTACTCTGGCCTCTCCGCTCCCAACCTGCGGTTGTCCGGGACTTCGTGCTACTCTGAATCCGCTGGGCGCTGGGTACGCGGCGAGGGCGGCATGAGGTGGGCCAGCCTGGCCGCCGGCGCCAGGCCCCGAACCCGCCCGGTAGGGCGGTCGCCGCAAATTTCTCAGGACGGCCAGTTCCCAGGACGATCGTGACCTGTAGCAGGGTTCCAGGTCGTCATGGTACAGACACGCCTCGCGTTCTATGGATCGGAGTCGAGGCTTCAGCCGGGTCTGGAGCGCCCGTCCCGGCTAAAGCCTCGACTCCAGACATCAGAGGCGCTTGTGCCGCGATGGTTAGGCGCGCGGCGGGGCCAAAATCGCCAGCTCGTTACCACTCTGGCGCCGGGCACTTTCACACGGTCAAGTCGAATCGAGTGTCCGGCGCCTGAGACGCGATTTCGGTGCAACCTTACGCCGTTTCCCCCACAGGGACAAAGCGGTAGCCCTGGCCGCGTTCGTTCTCGATGACGCCGACGGGGGGCGTTTGGGTCCGGAGATGGTTGCGCAGGCGGCGGATCGCCTCCTGCACGCGCCGTTCCGATGTGGTCGCGGGCAGTTTCCAGACCTCCGCCAGCAGCTCGGCGGAGGAAACCACCTGGTTGGCCCGCTGGGAGAGGTAGTGCAGCAGCTCAGCCTCGATGCGGGGCAAGGACAGGTCGGCGGCCACGGGCTGAGTGATAACCTGGCTGGCCGGCAGCGCGCCGCGCCCGGCCTCCGATCTCAGCGACTGCTGGCGCAGGAAATCGGCAAAGAGGGGCGTGAAAAGCTGATAGGCCTGGTGCTCGTAGATCACCACCGCCTGGTTGATCAGCCAACTGATGGCGGCCCGCTGTTCGGGATGCACAGCCTCCTGGGAGAGCGGCGTCGCGGCCAACTGGCCCAGCAGCTCGCTCACCGTTGCCCGGGGCGCCCGGGGCGGGGGACTGTTCAGCGTCCGGCTGAGCGAGGTAAAAAGCAACTGTCCATGCTCGGCCAGCCGCAGCGTGATCAGCTCGATCTCCGTCGTGTCCAGCGGCTGCTCGGTGGGCAGCATCTTGCGGACCTCGTGCAGCGTCTCGCGCAGCCGCGCCAGCAGGAATGGATGCCGGCCGGTGAGACGCACCAGCGGCTCCACCAGCCCCTCGGCGAGCTCAGGAAAGATGGCCCGATAGGATGCGATCCACTGCCGGGCGGCTTCCGGCTCCAGCAGACCCACGAACTGGGTGCTCATCACGTTGAACAGCGGCGAGGAGGCCAGGTGGATGTCGATGTCGTAGAGCGGCTGGCGCGAGCCGACCACCAGGGCCAGCTCGTTGGTCAGGGGGCGCAGCTCGTTCAGTTGATCCTGCGTGAGGTAGGGCGCTTCCAGAATGGCGTCGAAATTGTTGAGCAGCAGGACGATGCGAAACCCGGCGCGGCTGGCCTGGCTGGCCAGCGCCAGGAGCTGACGGCTGGGCGAGTCCGCATCGGGAACCTGGCTCCAGTCGATGTCGAAGGGCTGCTCCTGGCGCAGTTGTGCGCTGAGCGTTTCGGCCAGATGCTGGCGCAGGCGTTCCTTGACCTCGGAGCGCCTGCAGTCGGCCGCCAGGATGACGATGCGGCCGGGATCGTGAAATCTCTCAGGGCGCAGCGCCGAGAGGGTGCGGCTGCGCAGCGGGCCCTCTTCGGACGCCAGATAGTCGAGAATGCGCGTCTTGCCGCAGAACTTCGGCGCTACCAGGGCAAAGTGCTGCGGATAGTCGCCCAGCACGCCCTGCACGATCTCACGCACCAGGGTCTGCCGTCCGAAGAAGGGCTTGGGGGTGAGTTCCATAGTTGATCCTTTCACGCGGCGGCGCGGCTCCGCACCCGGTAGACCTGTTCCAGGTGCATGTTGGCGCACAGCCACTGGTGGAAGAGCAGGCTGGCGAAGCGCCAGCGCCCTGGATCCGGCTCAAGCACGATGGCCTGCTCGTTCAGCACCAAGAGGATGGTGTGCAGCGTGGCGCGATCCAGCCCCGGCAGCTTTTCGGCCAGCGCGGCCAGGGCCACCGGCGCGTTCTGCGGGCCGGAAAGGCGGGCCAGGCCAAAGCAGATGGCATAGGTCGAAGGGCCGGCGCCCTCCATGGCGTGGATGAAGAGCGTCTCGTCCTCCCCCATGAACTGCTGCGCCGCCGCGTCGACGTCGGCCAGGGTGACCTCGTGGTGGGGCTGCCCGCTCATGTGCTGCACCAGGGCGTGGCAGAACACCTGCACGATGAAGGGGCTCGACCCGGTCAGGCGCACCACCTGATCCAGCGCTTCCGGGGTGTAGGTCAGGAAATTGCGCGTTGGCCGGCGGATCAGCTCGCGGCTATCGGCGTCGCTCAGCGGTTTCAGCGGCAAGGACGCGCCGATCTCCAGAAGCTGGCCGACGGGATGGGCTGCCTGGGTTGCCGGTTGGGGCGCCGAGGTCTCCCAGGCGTGTTGCTGGACCACCATGATGCAGGCGATGTCGGCGGCGGAGGCCTGCAAGATGCCGCGCCATTGCAGGAAAAACTCAGCCGGCAGGCGGCCCTGCTGAAAGGCGTCCATCACGACGCTGAACTCATCCAGCAGGAGGACCAGACGCCGGGGCGCAAAGTGATTGCGCAACTGCATGAAAAACTCCAGCAGGCGTTGGGCGGGCGACGCGGCGAAAAGTTCGCGCATCGGCGGATCCACCTCGCCCACCCGGCCGTTGGTCTGCAAGTCGTGGAAGGCAGCGTCGGCGATGTCGAAGAGAAGGGAGTCGCTGTTGGCCACCCCGCCGAACAGTTGAAAGTCGATGTGGCAGGGCACGAAGAGGTTGGGGTCCAGGTGATAATCGCGCAGATGCCAGAGCAGCGAGGTCTTGCCGACCCGCTTGCGCCCGCGCAGGAAAAGAATCTTGTCGCTGCTCTGCACCCGCTCCAAAATGGCGGCCAGCTCGGCGTTGCGCCCAAAGAACATCTCCCGCTCGCGCACCGGGTGGCGGCCGTAGGGGTTGCCGGCCGCATGGGCGCTGGTGCGCTGGAGCCGTTCCAGCACATAGAAGGAGGGCTTCAAGCGGCGCACCGCCTCCGGCGCAGCGGCCGGCAGATGGCGCAGCTCGTCGACCACCTGGTCGATGACCTGTTCGTCGTCGGCCTCGATGGTGAAACGGATGTGGGCGGTGCTGCGCTGCGCGGTGGCGCTGACCTGGTGCAGGGTGATGGCCGGGAGCTTGTCGTAGATGGGGGCCAGCGCTTGGCCCAACAGGCCGGGCGCGTCCGCGGCGACCAGCTCCAGGTCGGCAAAGGCCTTGGGGACGGAGCGCAGGCGCCAGCGCAAGGGCTCGGTGCTCTCTGGGTCGTCCAGGGTGAAGCAATCTCGGCGATGCACCGTCAGGCCGGCGACCTGTTCGCGCTGCACCCGTCGCCGCCCGCAGATGTCCTCGCCGATGCGCGGCCGGCAGCTTTGGCACAGCTTGACCTGGCGCGGATGGAGGGGCAGCTTTTCGGGCAACTCCACCTGGCGCAGGATTTCGTCGGCAAACAGCGGGTGGAGCAGGCGATCGGGCGCCACCCGGCCGTCGGCGATGGCGCTCAGCAGTTGTTCCAACGTGGGCGGGGAGAGATGACGGCTGGCTTGCAGCAGCATTTGTTCGATGCGGTGCTGCGGCAGGGTGAAGCCATAGTACTGCTCCATGGCGGCGAGTTTGCGGTCCAGCGCCGTGCGTCCGGCAAAGGACTTGCCCCCCTGGCGCTTGAGGAAGCGATCGACGTACAGTCGGGCCCGGCTGGTGCGGGCGGCATCGAGCCAAACGCGCGTCGGGCCTGGCGCGCCGGCCTCGTGCTCCAGCTCGACCACGTCCAGGTGACGCAGCACGGTGGTCGGGCCACGCGTGGCGCCGTTGACCACGAAGCGCACACATTGATCGGCCAGGTCGCTGTGTACCTGATAGGCGTAGTCCACCACGGTGCAGCCGCGCTTGAACTCGAAGACCTGTCCCTGGGGGCTGAACACGCAGACCGACGCCGGCAGCGCGCCGGCCGGGGCTGCCAGCAACCGCGGATACCAGAGCTGGCGTTTGCTCCACCACGCCAGGGGCAGGTCGGTCGGCAACTGTTGGCGCATGCAGAGCGCGGCCACCCCCCAGGTGTTGATCTCCTCCATCTCCTGGGTCATGATGTGGAACTTCACCGGCGCCGCGCTGCCGTGCCAGGAAAGGCTGGCGGCAGTGCGCAGGCAGCGATAGCCGTTGACCTTGCTGGCCGCGATGTAGTCCTGCACCATCCGTTCGGCCGGCCGCCACAGGCGGCGAATCTCGTACAGGGCGCGGTAGCAGGCGGCCTCGTCCTCCACCAACACATCGACCCCCAGCGCGCCCAGTGCGTCGGCGCGCCGATCAGGCAGCACCGGGCTGACCATGCGCCGGCGCACCTGGGCAGCAGGCAGGGCCAGCGCCAGCGTCTGCTCCACCTCCCGGAAGAGCTCCTGCTGGGCATCGAGCGACGCCTCTGGCCTGGGCCGGGCATCGCCATCAGGTTCAGGCTTTCCGGTCGGCTGCTGCAGCCAGAGTCCCAGCGTCCGGCGGGGGCCCCACATGCCGAGCATTTCCAGCAGGAGGACCAGCGCGCGCTGGGTTTCGGTCGGGCCGGCCTGCGTGGGTCTGGCTGTCTCTTCGCCGGCCGGGCCACAGCGCACCCAGAGCCAGGCCGCGGCGGCGATGGCCAGCCGCGGATCGCAGTAGCCGGCCAGGAAGAGCTGGGCCAGCGACGGCGGCCGGCTGTCGGCGCGCGGCGCACCTTCGGCCAGCGCCTCGACGTGATCGGCCAGGCCTTGGCTCATCCCAGCCGCCTCGGCGCCGCAGGCGTGCGCGATCTCGCCGGCCGTCAGGCGGCCCTCCTGAACCAGCGGGGCCAGCAACGCGGCCGCCAGCAGCTCCTCCCCTGCACCCCAGGCGCTGAGCAGGGCGATCACCTGGTCTGGCGCGCGGCAGGCCGGACGCAGACCTGCGGCCAGCGCCTGGGCGGCGTCAAGGGGATTGGGAGCAATGGCGAGGACCGGCGACATGGGTAGAAAATCGTTCCAGATCACTGGCGCTGGCTGAAAGATTCGCGCGTCGGACAATCTTCTTATGGATTGGACATCCATGCGCTGGACGCACAACCGGCAATGAGAATGGCGGGCTCGGTGGCTGCGCACAGACCGGCCCGAGCGGCTATTTTCATCTCAGTGTCGGCAAATCCAATGCTGGCGGTGATCCTGGCGCGTTCACAAGCTTAAAAAATGCCAGAATTGCCAACTGGAACCGGCTTTGCATATTGACAAATACACAAAATGTGATAGTATGTGTATGTCCACAAATGTGTAATGTGTGATAATACACATTCAATCACACATCGATTATAGCCGAAGTCGTGAGAAAGCGCAAGCGAAATTGCACATTTGGGTGCAGCCGTATCGGTCGGAGTTCATCAGGAGGTGAGCAATGACTATCGGACTTGGGCAAGCGTTTGGGCTGGTGGGCGTCGGTATGTTGGCAGGCATGGGACTGTTGGTCTGGATGGCTGAAAAGGTGTCCAGACGCTATGGCGCAGGCAACTCGACGGAAAGTTGCTTCACGGTCCTCTTCGTGACGGCGATGGCTTTCGGTTGCTTGTTCTTGCTCTGGCTGGTGTTCAGCTAGACGTAAGCTAAGAGCAAGGGCTGTGCCGGCTGGCTCGGTCGGAGACCGGCCAGAGCGAGAGCAGGCTGGCTCGGTCGGAGACCGGCCAGAGCAGGAGTTGGCTGGCACGGTCGGAGACCGGCCAGAGCAGGAGCTGGCTGGCTCGGTCGGAGACCGGCCAGAGCAGGAGCTGGCTGGCTCGGTCGGAGACCGGCCAGAGCAGGAGTTGGCTGGCTCGGTCGGAGACCGGCCAGAGCGAGAGCAGGCTGGCACGGTCGGAGACCGGCCAGAGCGAGAGCCGGCTGGCTCGGTCGGAGACCGGCCAGAGCAGGAGCTGGCTGGCACGGTCGGAGACCGGCCAGAGCAGGGTGAGCGGATGAGCAAGGGTTCTTGATTTCATCGCTCTGATGCACAGCGTGGTCCCTGGGGGGGACTGCGCTGGACGCTGTGTCAGAGTAGCAGTTGGGCGCTGTGCAACGCATCTCGCGGTCACTTCTGGCGGTCGTCGATGCGTTGCACGGCCTCAGCGTCCACAGGCAAGAATGGCTCCTGCCCCGGCGTCGGGCGCTTTCACACGCTCATGTGCCTGGCGTGACCAGGAACAGGCCGCCGTTCAAGTCGAATCGAGCGCTCGGCGCTGATGGCTGAGCAGCAAAAAAAAGGAGCGCTGTCACATGACAGCGCTCCTTGATGTTCAGGCGACTCAGCCGCCCAGTTCCTTCAGCCGCGCTTCCCAGCGGGCGTAGAGCTTGTCATAGGTCGACTCGCTGAGCTCGCCGCTGGCCAGGCGCATGTCCAGGTTGTCCAGGAAGGCCTGGATCTCGGCCGGCGTCTGGGGGTTGGCCGGCGGCGCGGCGGCGGCCGGCGCGGCCGGCGCGGCCGGCGCGGCCTGTTTGGGCTGCATCGCCTGGGACATGGCCTGCGCCATGACGCCGGCCATGCCCGCGCCCATGCCCATGCCCGCGCCCAGGCCCATGCCGGTCTCGGCTGCGCTGCCGCCGCCGCCGCCGCCCTGGGCTGCGCCCGCGCCGACGCCGCCGATGGCCATGCCGGTCTGGTATTCAATGAAGGAGCCGGCGCCCACGGCGCCCATGGCCGCGCGCTTGTCGATGGCCTGTTGCGTCTCCTCGGTGGGGCTGACCGACTCGACGAAGAACTGTTTGATGCCGATGCCCAACAGCGCGAAGTCGTCGGTGACCTTGGCCCGCACGGCCGCGCTGATCTCGTTGAACATGGCCGGCAGGTCGAAGAGGCCCTTCTTGCTCTCGCCCAGCACATCGGTCAGCTTGGAGATGATGATGCTGCGCAGGTAGTTCTGGATCTGGCTGGTCTGGAAGAGCCCCATGGTGCCCACGATCTTGGCCACGAAGAGCTGCGGATCGATCACGGCCATGGAGTAAGCGCCGAAGGCGCGCAGCCGGGCCAGGCCCAGGTCAGGGTCGCGCAGCGCGATGGGCTCCGGCGTGCCCCATTTCTGATCGATGAAATCGCGCCGGTTGACGAAATAGACCTCGGCCGTGAAGGGGGTCTTGCCGCTGGTGGCCAGGCCGATCAGGCCAGAGAGCAGCGGCAGGTTGGCCGTGGTGATGGTATGGCGGCCGGCGTCGAAGGTGTCCAGCGCCTTGCCGTCGCGGAAGAAGACCGCGGTCTGGCTCTCGCGCACGATCACCTGCGAACCCAGGCGAAAATCGCCTGCGCCGAACTCAGGAATGCGCACCACCATGTCGTTCGCGCCCTGGTTGGGGGCCTCGATGATGTCGATGATTCTTGCCATTGGGTAGATTCTCCTTCAGGGTGAGCAGGCTCGGTCGGTCCTTGCGGCGGCTGGACGTGACCGGCCCGAATGAGATTATTCGCCAGCGGCGGCCGCGGTCTGCAGGATCACCTCGCTGCGATGGCCGAACTGGGTGTTGAGATTGTCCAGGGTGGTGGTCAGGGCGCGGATGCTCTCCATCCAGTCGCTGTCGGGCCGGCCGGCCAGCGCGCCCATGCCGTCGATGATGGTCTGGATGCGGGCCACGTCCTGGAACATGGCCTGATCGAACTGGCCCAGCGCGTCCAGCTCGGCCTCCTTGACCCGCGCATCGTCGAAGAGCGGCGCATAGCCGTAGCTGGCGGTGCGCACCCGGTCGGAGAGGGTTTGCAGCTTGGTGGCGGCGCGCTCCATGTCGTCCAGCAGATCCAACTGGCCGTTGTTGACCAGATCGACTTGCAGACCGGTCAGCCGGGCCTTCTGGTCGTCCAGTTGACGGGCAACCATGGTGCGCACGGTCTTGTCGGTCTCGCGGCGCAGCTCCTTCTCCTTGTAGCCTTTGACGCCGGGCACGCCGGCGATCACGTTTTCGAGGACATTCATCTGGTCTTTGGCTTTGGCCATCAAGTCATCTTGCATGGGTTGATCTCCTTGTTCTGTTGTGGTAATGGATCAAATCGAGGAGCGTCAGCGCCCGCCGCGCAGGGCGGGGACGCCTCGCGGTCGCGCTGAAGGCGCGCTCAGGTGGCCAGGAAGACATCGGTGCCGCAGTAGGGGCAGGTGATCACTCCCTTGCCGCCGAACTGCATCTGGCCGCCGCAGTTGGGGCATTTCTTCGTTTCCCGGATCGATCCAGCCTGGCGGGAATAGAGAATGCCATCGTTCCAGTTGATGTAGCCGCTGAAGAGCCCCTTGCCCACCAGGTCGTAGATCCAGGCCTTGACCTGATCGGTGGAAGAGCCCAGCTCCAGCACCAGGTCTGACATGTTCACCTGGCCGCGCGAGAGGACGATGTTCAACAGTTGGCGCTGCTTGTCCACCTCGGCCAGTTGGGCGCTTTCATGCCGGCCTTTGACCAGCAGATAGGCGCCGACGCCGGCGGTGGGCGCGGTCACCAGGAAGAAGACCAACGCCAGGGCCAGGGCCGCGCCGCCCGCGGTCAGGGCGCTGTTCGCGCTGGCCATCTCTGCCAGCGCCCACACGGCCGTGATGCCGAAGGCCGCCAGGCCAAAAAAGATCAGGATGAGACCAACGATTTTTCCGCTTCCACGCATACTGTGCTCCTTTGCAAAACGTCACAGTGGATTGGCCCGGCCGGCCCGCACCGCTCTTCGGGCGGGCCAGGTCTGGGGCGCTGCACGAAGACCGGCCAAAGCGCCTAGCCGAAGCTGCTGCCGCCGCCTCCGCCGCCGCTGAAGCCGCCGCCTCCGCTCCAGCCGCCGCCGCTGAAGCCGCCTCCGCCGCTCCAACTGCCGCCGCCGCTGCTCCAGCTTCCACTGCCGGATACCGACGCGGGCCGGCTGGTCAGCGCGCCGGTGGTGGCGGTCAACATGCCGCCCAGGCCAGCGCTCATGCCAGCCAGACCGGCGCCCATGCCGCGCGAGGCGTCGCTCATGCTGGGCATGCCGCCGCCGCCGCCTTCAGGCCGCGGCGTGGGTCCTGTCGAAGGTCCCAGCGCGGGGCCGGCGCCCCACCAGCCCCAGCCGCGCGGCCGCGGTCCCATGTAGGGGCCAGGATAGTACCAGGGCGGGGGTGGGGTGTTGACGCGGGCGAACTTGGCGATCCAGCTTCGGTCCAGGCCAAAGGCGACGGCGTAGGGCAGGAAGCGGTCGAAGATCTGCTGCACTTCCTCGACCTTGGTGTACTGCTCGAGGTTCTCCATGTAGCGCTTGAAGGCCAGCCATTTGGCCGCCTCCTCCGCGCCGTGGTCGCTCTTGCGCGGCATGTGGCGGGCCAGCACGATCAGCCCGATGGCCGGCAGGACGAAGGCCACCGGCAGGCAGAGCGCAAATGGGCTCCACTGCGACAGAATGAGCATGGCCAGGCAGCCGACCACGAAGGCCAGGATCAACGCCGCCACGCCCAGGCCCGCGTAGGTGGTGCGCACCCGCTCCGGACTGCTGGGGAAGTAGCCCTCGTCGACCAGGGATTGATAGAGGCCCTTCTGCACCTGGCCCATGGTAGCGTAGAACTTGTCGCGCAGGTCGGAGAGCTTCTTGCTCTGCTCGCCGTCGAACAGCTTGTCCACCAGCAGCTTTTCGTAGGGGCGCATGGGCAGGTCGGCGTTCTCCAGATGATAGGTGAACTCCTGGGTGGAGCCGATGCCGAAGAGACCGGGCTTGCTTTCCTCCTGGATGGCCAACACGCCGCGCCGCGCCAGGTCCACCAGCGTGGCAATCACATCCTTGGCGTCGGCCCGCTCGTCGATCAATGCGCCCACCATGCCGGCCGGCAGGTCGCTGGGCGGCTCAGGGATCCACTCAGCCGGCAGCTTGACCGGTGCATCGCGTCCCTTGTTGTACCAGAGCAGATAGAGCAGCAAGGAGCTGCCCACCAGGACGAAGACGGTCAGCGCCAGCACGCCCAGGTTGGCGACAGGCTCGATCTGATCCTGGCGGTCCATGGCCTGTTGCCAGTCGGCCGGCTGACCGGCCACGATGCCGCTGGGCCACTGGACGCGCACGGCGAAGTTGCTGCTGCCGGGCCGGATCGGCTCGTCGGCCACGAAGCGCACCCCCTGGTTGTTCTCGATCAGGGTGGCCGTGCCGCTGGGGCCGGTGGCGTCATAGTTGGTGATCGTTGCGCCATTGGGCAAGTGTACCGTCACCGAGGAATTCTGGATCGGGAAGCTGTCGTTGCTGGGCACCGCCTGCCAGACCAACTGGTCGCCGCCGGGATAATAGAGCAGGCCGCCGCAGACCGTGTATTCGATGACGACGGTGCGGCTGGCGTCGCTGGTGGGGGGAAAATTGTAGCGGACATTCAGGTTGCCGCCGACCTGGTTCACGGCGAAGGTGTAGGGATCGCCGCTGGAGGAGCGGGTGTAGACCTGGCCGCCCAGCTCGCTGACCTGCACATCGTCGATGCTGGAGGTGGATGCTGTGGGAATGGTGCGCACGCCGAAACGGAAGGTCCCCACGGTGAAGACCAGCTCCTGTGTTTCCGCCACGCGAAAGCAGCCGTCGGGCTGAACGGCAATGTCGACGTCGTAGTTTCCCCAGTACAGGCTTTTGTCCTGGGCGTAGGCGAGCTGCGACATCGGTGAAGCCAACAGCCAGGCCAGCAGGATCAGACTGAGAACACGCAAAGCACGCATGGGTAATGCCTCCAACAGGCGTATGACGAAATGAAGCGGCAGATGGGACTATCTTAGCACACAATGCGCCGATTCGGAAAGCTGCGTTGCCAGAGCCAGCGCTTCCAAATATGGTGGCTGGCAAATTGGAGTCGAGCCTTCAGGCGGGTGGCGTGCTCAACTCGCATTGTCCAGACCCGGCTAAAGCTTCGACTCCGCGTGATAATTGGAATCGCTGTGCCAGAGCGGCAGTAGCCGCGCAATCGTGAACCGTTCTTATTTACGATCCGGTTTGGTCATTCGTTTCACCTGTGGCATAATCGCGGCCGCGTGTCGCCACGGACACCGGCCAGCATCCATCTCTGTGAGGTTATCTTGACCCAGCCCCGTCCCCCTTTGCGCTGCAGCGTTGGCATCACCGCTTACAATGAAGAGGACAACATCGGTCCCCTGCTCGATGCGCTGATCGATCAGCATCTGCATGATGTGGTGATCAGCGAGATCATCGTGGTGGCCAGCGGCTGCACCGACAACACGGCGTCGATTGTTCGCTCCTATCTGGCGCGCGACCCGCGCTTGCAGTTGATCGAACAGCCGGAGCGGCGCGGCAAGACTTCAGCCATCAATCTCTTCTTGCAGGCCGCCAGCGAGCAGATCCTGGTGCTGGAGAGCGGCGACACGGTGCCGCATGAGAACGCTGTGGAGAACCTGGTGCGGGTGTTCCGCGATGAGACGGTGGGCATGACCGGCGCCCACAAGATCCCGGTCAACACACCCGATCACCTGGTGGGACTTTTCACCCACCTGCGGCTGCGCATGGAGCATGAGCTTTGCCTGGACATCCCGCGGCTGGGGGAGATGATCGCCTTTCGCCGGGTGTTGGAGCAGATTCCGCCCGACGTGGCCATGGACGAGGCCTTCGTGGAGGCCATCGTCATCCGGCACGGGCTGCGGGTGGTCTATTCGCCCGACGCCATCGTCTACAACACCGGCCCGGACACCATCGGCGACTTCGTGCGCCAGCGCCGCCGCAACCATGCCGGGCATCTCTACCTCAACCGCAAATACGGCCATCAGGTGGCCAGCATTCAGAACCGACGGGTGGCCAAGATTGCCCTGCGCGAGGTGTGGGGCGCCATCCAGTTGGTCTACAGCCTGATTTTGCTGGCGGTGCTGGAGGGCTGGAGCCGGCTGCTGGGCTGGTATGATTTCATGGTCAAGCGCGATCGCCATGTGGTGTGGGACATGGCCATGACCCAGAAGCAAAATGTGCAGGAGCTGCGCGACCTGGACGGGGGCGATGCTGAGCTGCGGCCCATGGCCCTCTCCCAACGTTCCAAAGGCTCGCAGCAGGCCGCACGCTGAGCATTGCAGGCAAGCACCCTTTGAAGAAGCACATCGTCACCGTCGCAAAAATCGCGATCACCGTCGGGCTGATCGCGTTTGCATTTTCGCGGGTGGAGCTCCGCGCGGTCAGGCTGAGCCTGGCCGCGGCTAACCCATGGCTGATTTTGCTGGCCCTGGGCGTCTACCTGCTGGCGATTACCATCAACGGCGCCAAGTGGCACGTGCTGTTGCGGGCGCTGGATGTGGGCGTGCCCTTCCGGGCGGCCTTGCAGTACATGTTTGTCGGCTTTTTCTTCAACAGCATCCTGCCGGCCAACATCGGCGGCGATGTGATGCGCGGCTATGGCATGGCGCGTTACACCGACCGCACCGCCGAGGCCGCGGTGTCGGTGGTGGTGGATCGCATCGTGGGGCTGCTGGCCTACATGAGCACGGCTGCGGTCACGGCTATCGTCGTGGTGCGGCTGATGAACCATGCCGAGCTGCAATGGCTGTTCAACCTGGCGGTGGCGACGCTGTTGGGGATTGCCGTGGCGCTGGCCGTGATGCTCAGCCGCCGGCTGCGGGTGCAGATCGGCCGCATCTTCCACCTGCGACCCCTGAGCAGGCTGGCGCCGGTCTACGACGGTCTGTCGGGCGCGTTGGATGCCTATCGTTTTCGCTACCGCGCCCTTTTCAACGCCTATCTGCTGGGCCTGGCCGGCCTGATGGCCGCCAATGTGGTCAACTGGCTGCTGTTCGAGGCTGTCGGCGGCGGCGTGCCCTTCGTGGATGTGCTGCTGTTCAACCCGCTGATCGCGCTGGTGCTGATGCTGCCCATCAGCGTCGGCGGGCATGGCGTGATCCAGAACGCCTACCCCTTCTTCTACACGTTGCTGGGCGTGCCGGAGATCCAGGCCATCGCCGTCAGCGTGCTGATGTCCTTCGTCATCATCCTGGGCAGCTTGCCCGGCGGCCTGCTCTGGCTGCGCATCCGGCGCGCGGGCGAGGGGTGACAGGGCGAGGGGGCGACAAGATGTCTGGTTCGGCGTCACGCATCGCATAAGCCGTAACTCGTAACTCGTAACTCGTAACCCGTAACCCGGAAACAACTCCCGCAATTCCGGGTTACGAGTTACGCATTACGCATCCCAGAAACAACCCCCGCAAATCCGAGTTACGCATTACGCATTACACATCCCAGAAACAACCCCCGCAAATCCGAGTTACGCATTACGCATTACACATCCCAGAAACAACCCCCGCGAATCCGGGTTACGAGTTACGAGTTACGAGTTACGCATTACGCATCCCAGAAACAACCCCCGCAATTCCGGGTTACGCATTACGCATTACGCATTACGCAACCCCTCTCAATCCTTGTAAGGATCGATCTCGTACTCCCCCGCCATGGCGACGCCCAGGGGGCGGAGGGTGTGCAGGATGCGGATGGTGGGGCCGTGGTGGGCCAGCACCTCGGGCAGCCGCTTGTAGCAATGCGGCGACTCGTCGGTGCCCGCGCCGCGCAGCTCCACCCCCTGCTCCTTGATCCACGACATCATCATCGCGCGTGAGACCAAACCGGGGGAGATCACCTGTCCCGTCTTGCGGTTGGTCTTGCCGCGCGCCGCGGTGCGACTCATCACCCGCCCGGCGCCGTGCACGGTGGAATAGAGGGCCAGCTCCGACTCCTCGGATTCGACTCCTTCCAGGATCACCGAGATGTCGCCCATGGAGCCGCCCACGAAGCCGCGCTGGCCGGGGAAGGCGGGGGTTGCCCCCTTGCGCACCACCCACAGCTCCCGACCCTGATGCACCTCGCGCCAGGCGAAGTTGTGGTGGTTGTGTACCTCTTCCAGGATGTTGGCGCCCAGCAGGCGGGCCACCTCGTTGCACACCCAGTCGCGGCCCGCGTAGGCATAGCGCCCGGCCAGGGTCATGCAGGCCAGATAGTCCGCGCCCAGGGACGAGTACACGTCCAGCACCAGCGGATCGACCTCCATGCCGTCCTTGGCCCCGCCGGCCTCCAGGAAATAGGTGGCGGTCTTGTGGCCAAAGCCGCGCGAGCCGAAGTGTACGCCGATCCAGGTGCGCCCCTGCTCATCCTCGAACAGATCGACGTAGTGGTTGCCGGAGCCGATGGTGCCCAACTGGGCGCTGGCCATGGACTTGAGGCGCGCGATGGCGCGTAGCGACCAGGCGGGATCCTCGAACAGCTCGTGATCGACCTGCACGTTGTTCTTGCGGCCGATGCCGAAGGAGAGATGCGCCCAGATGTCATCCATGATGGTCTTGATGTTGGCGCGCACCTCGCTGGCCGGGATGTCGATCAACACCGCCTTGTTGCCGCAGGCGATGTCGTAGCCGACCCCGGAGGGGCTGATCTTGTCTTCGTAGGCCACCACCCCGCCGATGGGCACGGCGTAGCCCAGGTGATGGTCGGCCATCAACGCGGCCGCATCGGCTGTCCGGGCGCAGTTTTTGATCTGGCGCAGCGCCCCGGCGTCGGTCAGATCGCCCCAGACGGGAATGTTATCGACAAATTGCATGGGAACACCTCCGTGTGACCGGTTTCAGGACGGTCAACCTCCGCTGGTCACCGGTTCTGTCGCACGCCAAGCCGCAAAGCCCGCAAAGGGTGCGGGTTTGGCTGAGTTCGGCGCGTCGTCGGGTGGGAGCCTGTTGATTGAGACATCCATCAATGAAAATGGCGGGCTCGGTCAGGAGACCGGCCCGAGCGGCTATGCCTGTTGATTGAGTAGGCCGCCGTATCGAAATCAACAGGCTCCCACCCGACGGCGCAACAGTGCCAAGGGCATTGGCGTTGGCTGGCCTCAGGCTGCGCCCAGCACCTCTGTATCCAGTTGCTGGAAGAACGCGGCCATCACCTGATGACGCTGGCCGGCGATACGACGCGCCGTCGGGGTCAACAGACGCTCCTCAAGTTGTCTCAGTTTATAGACGAACTCATGGCTGGGGCTGTAGTCGATGCCGGTCGGCGGCGGCTGGGTCGCATCGATCTCGGCCAGCGGCTGCGACCAGAGCCGGTGGCCGTGGCTGGCGCTGTAGGCCACAGCCCGGGCGACGCCGATCGCGCCCATGGCATCCAGCTTGTCCGCATCGTGCAGACAGGCGGCCTCCAGCGTGGCCGGCGCCGGCCCCTGCCGGAAGCGATGGGCCGCGATGGCGTGGCAGATGGCCTCGACCTGCTCCGGCGGCCAGCCGGCCAACAGCTCACGCGCCCGCTCCGCGCCGCGCAGGTGATGGTCAGGCTCAAGGCGGGCCATGTCATGCAGCAACGTGGCTGTGCGCACGATGGCCAGGTCTGCGCCCTCGGCCTGGGCGATACGCTCAGCCAGGGCCAACACGCGCAGCACATGGTCGAAGGCATGGGCCGCCTCCGCGCCGTCGTAGAACGAACGAGCCTGGTCGAGGGAGAGGGTGTGAGTCATGCGTAACTTGGAATGGCGGGAGTTGTGTCCGGGGAATGGGAAGCGTAACTCGTAATGCGTAATGCGTAACCCGGAATGGTGGGAGTTGTGTCCGGGCATGTGGCGTAACTCGTAATGCGTAATGCGTAACCCGGAATGGCGGGAGTTGTCTCTGGATTCCGGGTTACGAGTTACGGGTTACGTGCCTCGCAACCGGAATGACGGGAGCTGACTCCGGGTTACGCATTACGCATTACGCATTACGTGACTCGCAACCGGAATGACGGGAGCTGACTCCGGGTTACGCATTACGCATTACGCATTACGTGCCTCGCAACCGGAATGACGGGAGCTGACTCCGGGTTACGCATTACGCATTACGCATTACGTGACTCGCAACCGGAATGACGGGAGCTGACTCCGGGTTA
>Ga0209096_1000762_pt1 | contig 39394 bp, 29 predicted proteins | sample AD_UKC034_MetaG_FD_184407 | JGI IMG/M metagenome (GOLD analysis project Ga0209096, IMG submission 184407) | Active sludge microbial communities of municipal wastewater-treating anaerobic digesters from USA - AD_UKC034_MetaG (SPAdes) (version 2) | ecosystem: Engineered > Bioreactor > Anaerobic >...
GCCGCGGCAGTCAACCCGCGCCTCGGTTTGCGGTACACGCTGGCGCACTGGGAAGCGATCGCCTACGGCCTGTGCGAGCCGCCGCGGCGGCGAGAACGCCGCAGATTAAGTTAACGCTTATAGGGCACTGCCCACCACGGGAAGGACGGATTTCGAACCGCCCATGAAGGTAATCCCGCAGGGATAACGGATCGCCGATGAGGGTGATCCGACAGCAAGAGGAGAATCGTCATGTCTGCGACTATACGAAGTGCTCTGACCGTTGTGAGCCTGAGCCTCGGGCTGCTGTGGCTTTCGGGCTGCAAGCGAGAGACCCCGCAGCCGCCAGCGCCTGCCGAGCCGCCGGCGGCCGCTGCCCCGGCGACCACTCAGCCTCCGGCAACCAAGGACGTCAGTGACGCAGAAAGGGAAACCACCGGTGAAGATAAGGCGGACGTCAGGAAAGAGGAACCCGTCAAGGAGGCTGCCGCTGAGCCCGGCAAGGCCGGGGGGCCCCAGCCCACCCACGTCTTCACCATCGGCATGAGTCAGTGCAACCTCGGGGAGCCGTGGCGTCAGCAGATGAACGCGGACGTGCGCGACGCGGCCGCCAGGCACGAGAACCTCAAGGTGGTGTTCAAGGATGCCCAGAATGACACGCTCAAGCAGCGGGCGCACCTCGAGGAGTACGTCAGCGCCGGTGTGAACCTCATTATCGTCAGCCCGAAGGAAGCGGCGCCGCTGACCGAGCCGATCGGCCGGGCCATCGACGCCGGTATTCCGGTGATCGTGCTCGATCGGCGCATCCTCGGCGACAAGTACACCTGCTTCATCGGCGCGGACAACAAGCTCATCGGGCGCGAGGCCGGCAAGTGGATCGCCCGGAAGCTGGGCGGCAAGGGCAAGGTCGTGGAACTTAAGGGTTTGATGACCTCCACGCCCGGTCAGGACCGCCACAGCGGCTTCCGGGAGGGTATTGCCGGCAGCGAGATCGAGATCATCTTCGAGGCGGACATGAAGTGGCTGGAGCCGGACGCCCGCAAGGAGATGGAATCCGCGCTGGCGCGCTTTGACAAGATCGATCTGGTGTATGCCCACAACGATCCCGGTGCGCACGGGGCGTACCTGGCCGCGGAGGCCACCGGGCGGGCGGACACCATTATGTTCGTCGGTATCGACGCCCTGCCGCACGAAGGCGTCATGTACGTCAAGCAGGGCGTCCTTGATGCCACGTTCCAGTATCCCACCGGTGGCAGAGAGGCCATCGACGTTGCCCTGAAGGTTCTGGCCGGCGAGCAGGTACCCAAGGAGATCACCCTCGGCTCGCGCCTTTTCACCAAGGAAAACGTCGACTCCGGCGGCGTGGCGATCGGAGGCTAATGGGTGCCCCAGGTCCTGTGGACCTGGGGGACTGATGCCGGGTGGCCCACCTCCTATGGAGCCGGGTGGCCCACCTCCTGTGGAGGTGGGGAACGGATGAAGGTCACGGTCACTTCGTCGCCTGCCGGCCGACGTGTTTGGACCTGAAGCGGCTGCTTACGATGTCGCCATTGGCGCGGCGTTCATCAGGGCCCCAGGTCCCAAGGACCTGGGCCACCCGATGCGCCGGGTGGCCCACCTCCTATGGAGCCGGGTGGCCCACCTCCTGTGGAGGTGGGGAACGGATGAAGGTCACGCGCGGTCACGGATCCTCGAAGGAGCCAGCGCAGCATGCCCTCGCGATTGCGTCGCTACGACGAAGTCGGGCACACCCACTTCTGGACGATCTCCTGCTACCGGCGCTTGCAGTTCTTCCACGACTTCGCGTTGAGGAAGGTGGTACTGAATGCCCTCGAGCAGATGCGGCGGACCTTTCGCATTTGTCTGATCGGCTACGTCATTATGCCGGAACACGTGCACGTAATTGTGTATCCGCATCCAGAAGGTGAGGCGACGCCCGTGAGCGTGGCGAGACTGCTGCAGAGCTTCAAGCAACACGTCGGGGATCACGGCAAGCAGTACCTGCGCCAGGTGTGGCGGAGTCACGGGTGTCTGTGGTCGCAGCCGCTGCAGGAGTGGGCCCGCGGAGCGTTGGGCAAACAGAGTCTCTGGGAAACGCGCGGCTACGACTTCAACATCAACCGGCAGGAGACTCTCATCGAGAAGCTCAACTACTGCCACAAGAACCCTCTCACGCGCGGGCTGGTGCAGTCGCCCGAGCAGTGGGCGTGGAGCAGCTTCCGGTACTACGAAGGAGGCGGCGAGGTGCTGTTGCCGATGGACTGGGATGGGCGCTGGCCCATCGAGTGGTGAACGACCCAGCGGGGCGCTCAGCAGTCCGACCCTTGCCCCGCGGGGCCCACGGCGCGGCGTTCATCAGTCCCCCAGGTCCAAAGGACCTGGGCCACCCCCGTCGGGTGGCCCACCGCGCTTGGGTGGCCCACCTCCTGTGGAGGTGGGGGACGGATGAAGCTTGCGCTGATCCGGCTCGCCCCGGGCCGTCGGTGCGCCGGGGCGGAAGCGAAACCGTGCGGTGTTGCCGCCGGCGCGGCGTTCATCAGTCCCCCAGGTCCACAGGACCTGGGCCACCCGTTGCGGACCTGGGCCACCCGTTGCGGACCTGGGCCACCCCGCCGCGGACAACGGGTTCGCCCGGCCGGGCGACCACGTGCTCATCCAAACAGCGTCGGCTCCGTCGAGGTGGGCTCGGGCGCGGTGCCCTGATACGGCAGGCCGAGGTGCAGGTAGGCCTCGCGGGTGGCGATGCGGCCCTGGCGGGTGCGGATGACGAAGCCGATCTGGAGCAGGTACGGCTCGACCATGTCTTCGAGCGTGTCGCGTTCGAGGCCCATCGTGGCCGCCAGCGCCTCGATGCCGGCCGGGCCGCCGCTGTACACGCGGATCAGCGTGCCGAGGAACTGCCGGTCGAGTTCATCGAGCCCGAGTTGGTCGATCTGCTGAATCTCCAGGGCGCGCTCGACCACCGGCGGATTCAACACGCCCTCGGCCCGCACCTGCGCGTAGTCGCGCACGCGCTTGAGCAGGCGATTGGCCACCCGCGGCGTGCCGCGACTGCGGGCGGCAATTGTCTCCAGACTCCCGTCCTCCGCTCGCACCTCCAGCCGCCGCGCGGAGCGCTGGAGGATCGTCGTCAAGTCGCCGGCCGGGTAGAACTCCAGGTGGTAGCGATGCCCAAACCGGTCGCGCAGGGCGCCGCTGAGCATCCCCGCCCGCGTCGTCGCGCCGATCAGGGTGAACCGCCGCAGGGCGAAATTCACCATCCGCCCGCTGAGCCCCCCCTCGATGGCAAAATCAACGCGGAAATCCTCCATGGCCGGGTAGAGGAACTCCTCGACGGCCGTCGGCAGCCGGTGAATCTCGTCGATGAACAGCACGTCGCCCAGTTCGAGGTTCGTCAGCAGCGCCATCAGGTCGGCCTGCTTCACCAGGGCGGGCCCGGAGGTGATCCGCGGCGGCTTACCGGTCATCTCGCGGGCGATGACGTTGGCGAGCGTCGTCTTGCCCAGTCCGGGCGGTCCGTCGAGCAGAATGTGTTCGAGCGGCTCGCGGCGCTGCCGGGCGGCCGACATGGCGATGGTAAGTTGCTCGACCACCGGCCGCTGGCCCACCAGCTCGCTGAGGCGCTGCGGGCGCAGACTGGCGTCGATCGGCTCATCCTCCTGCCGCGAAGCCCCGGAAAGAACACGATCCCTGGCCATGCCCAACCACTGCGCCGCAACCTGTGTCCCGCTGCCGCCCTCCCCCGCGGGCGACGCATAGCCGCCCCGTACGCTGACGGCTCCGATTGCAGTGTGTCGCCCGTCAGTTTCCCCGGGGCGCGAAGCTGCTTTGCCCCGCAGGTCGCTCGCTGCCACGGGGGCAAGAGCCTGCCAGAACCTCGTCGGCACAAACGGAGAGGGGGGGATTCGAACCCCCGGTACGGTTTCCCGCACACTGGTTTTCGAAACCAGCCCGATCGGCCACTCCGGCACCTCTCCAACTTACCCACGGGTCCACGCTGCTGTGTGACCGGTGGGGCGGCTTGCGGCACGCACCCGGCCCGCGGTGGTGGCTTGCCACCCGTTGAGCCACGGACGCGGTTACCGGAAACCGCGGCGGGTACTATAGGGGCTGGGCGCGCTGGTGACCAGCGCTGGGGCTGATGCGGGCAGCGCGGCCCGGCGTACACGACCGTCTCTGCGATGGCTTTGGTCTAGCGGCCGGGCCCCCGGGCTCCCGGAGGTGCGAGCCGGACGGCGGGCGGCTCGCTCTCGGTGGTCCGCGCGAGTCGTCGGTCGCGGATCGCCCGGGCGTGGGTGCCGCAGCAGTCATGCCCCCGGGCCACATTCCCGGACGTCGGGGCCGGCGAGGCCGTTTCCGCCCCGGAATAAGCAGTTCGATGGACCCTCGCGGGGGTGGGTTACGCCGGCTCGGCCAGAGGACGCACCCCGTCGGAAAAAATAATCGTAAGTCCTTTATTCAGAGTTGTTTACGTGCAACCCCGATAAGGGCGCGAACCACCGGACACCAACGCGTGTCCTATACTGTAGACGGAGCGCTGCGCCTGTAGGGACAGTGTCTCCGGCGCGGACGCGAGGTCCGCGGTGGTGCGAGGCAGCAAAAGGAGATCGCCATGAGTCGGGCAATCTACACCCTTGCGGCTGCGGTCATCGCCTGCTTCCTGCTCAGCAGTCTCAGCGGGTGCGATGCCGACCTGCTCTACCCGGTGCCGGGCTACTACAACGCCGGCGGGTATGAGTTGCTCGGCAAGTCCCCAGCGATGGGGTTCAAGCACCGGCACGACGCCCTGGGGGTGGAGGTGGCGGGCGGGCAGGGCGATGCCGAGTAGGGGGAGATGATGTCGCCTTCTGAACGGGGAGGGGAGGCGACAGGCGGACGGGCTCAGCGACGCGGGCCTACCCCGGCACCGCGAAGGCAGCCCGAAGCATCCGCCGGGCGAAGGGAGAGGTGCGAGAGGAGGGCTGGCCATGGCCCTGGTTGGCGCGGACACCACCTGCAAGCGCGAGCGGGCGTTGCTCGTGATCCGGGAGCGCGGCGGGATTGAGTATCTGGCAACCCATGCCGATGCGGACGCTACCCGCGACGTTCTCGAGCTCCTGGTTTTGAACGAAATGCCCGACCGTGCCCCCCACGAGGGGACCGACGGTCTTCCGGACAGTGATACCGCCTTTGTGCGGCGGGTGTGCGGCAAGCTGGCGTGCGACCTGCGTTTTCTGCTCGACGTCGAGTGGACCCAGACCAGGAAAGAGGACTACTTCATCCAGACCATCAATAAGCGCTGCCGCCAGACGCAGCGCGAGCGGGAAGGACGCTACGATGCCCTCGCGCCGCGGGCCGCAGGCCTGCTCGGCGCGGTGGAGGATCGCCGGTCCTCCCCGGAACCCGAGACCGAAGCGAAGGCCGAGCCGCGCCCGGTGTGGTGGAACACCCTGCAGTCGGCCGTGCTGTCACGGCGGGAGCGCCTGGCCCCGTTGCTGGCCCTGTACGAGAAGCAGCCCGAGGAGGGCGAGGCTCTGCTCAATGGCCGCGGACGCTTTGACATCCACAAGGTTGCCCGGCAGTTCGGGTGGACCCGTCGGGAGACACGCCTGCTCCTGACCCAACTGAAGCGGGAGATTGGGAAGGTAAGACCGATGGTTCCCCGTTCGTTCCGCGACCTGTGCAATCGGCTGGCCAAGCTGGCCTCCACCTCCTTCGAGGGGCTGGCGGACGTCGAGTTCCGCCGCGAGTTGTTCGACCTCAGCCGGTCGCTGGCCACCAGCTTCGATCCTGCCAACGTGGACGCCCGGTCCGTGCGGAGACTGCGGAAGTCCGACTTTGACGCGGCCGTCGATCTGCTCATCGACGAGTGGCAGGTTTCCCCGCTGCCGCAGCAGCGCAGCATCCTGGACCGCCTGCGGCAGAGCATCTTCGAGGTGCGAGAGGCTCTGGAGCGCGGCGAGGTCGAGCGGGCCTTCGGTGCCAGTCCGCGGCTGGTGCTCGATGCCGCCTGCGTGCAGCACCATCTGAGCTCGGCGCGGTTGCAGGTCTTGCTGGCCTACTCCTACTTCCTCCGCGTCGCCGGGCTCTACGACGCCTACCTCCGGGCCAATGAAGCGATCCTCAGGCGATGCGAGGTGATCGTCCGGCAGAAGGGCCCCGCCGTACTGGACCACGACCCCGAGTTCGAGAGCGGGGAGACCCTCCGCCGCGTACGCACCTATGCCGCCACCAACATCCTCGTGTGCCTGTTCAACTACAAGTACACGACGGCGCCCAGTGAGCGATTCCAGGTCAAGGATTATGACGCGGTGGTTTCGCTGATCGGGCGTTTCCGGGAAGTGCTGGCCGACGACCCGCAGGCGGAGTTCATCCACGATGAGCTGCTGGTGCTGCTCAGCCACGTGGTCCGGGCCGCCTACAACCTGCACCGCACTGCCAAGGGTGACGCCCAGAAGGAGCACTGGCGCGCCGAACGCGACCGGCGCCGGCAAGAACTGCTGGAGCTGATCGAGGCGAAATTCGTTACGCCGTCCGACCCGCGCGCCAGCGCCCGGTGCCTGATCGACGGCACACTCAGCGCGGCCGAGGGCTTCGCCGCGGACCGGACCCTCGACACCGTCGAGGAGGTGCTCCACGCCCGACCGGCCATCGTCGGCGAGCTGCGGGCGGAGCGGCTGGCCATGGTGATGCCGCGGCTCGATCAGTGAGACGATGGGGCGCCGTCCGCTGCTACGCTACCGATCCTCCCGTTACCGATGACCTGGGGCGATTCCGCGACCATCGAGCCGCGGGCTTCAGCCCGCGCGGTGCTTGCATGCGCTGAACGCCGCCTGATGGTGCCCGGCTCGGGGAAATGACGTCCCCGGGGCGTGTGTCCGGGCATGGTGCCCTCGTGGCCGCACGCGATGGCGGGGGTTCTTGCGCCGGCGGTGGTGAGAACCTGGTGCGGGTTTCAGGTGCCTGGCGTCGCACGCGGAGCGCTTTCGGGATTCGCGCGGGGCTCGCTGCGGGCGCGCTCCCGCAGGACGTCGAGCGTGTCCCGCACCTCGCCCGCCATCCGTGAGTTGGGAAACTCCCGCACGAGTTCCAGCCCGCTCTCCAGCGCGTCCTGCCAGCGCCGCTCGCTAACGGCGAAACGGAACTGCACGCCCAGTTGCAGCAGCTTCTCCTTGAACACGTGGCGGGCCGCGTCGCGCAGGGCCTCTCCCTCGCCCCCCATCAGGTAGCCGTCGAGGTCCTTCAGAATGTCGATGGCGTGGTCCACGTCGTTACGGCGCACGGCGTCGTCCCACGCTTTCCTCAACTCCTCCTTACGCTGGGCCCGCAACTCCTGCATCCGCTGCGTCAGGCGGCGGACCTGCGGGTGATCCGGAAAAATCTGACTGAGGCGGTCAATCTCCCCGCGGGCCCGGTCCCACTCCCACGTGGCGAAGTGCTGCTCGATGAGGGCGCCGGCCTCCGCCATCCTCGTCTCGATCGCCCCCCGGTGGGCCTCGCTCAACTCCCGGCGCAAGCGGTCCGCCTCTTCCTTGAAGCCGAACCGACGCTCCATCTCGGCCACCAGGCTGACGGCGCTCTCCCAGCGCTCGTTCCGCACGTTCTCGTGGATGGCGTCGCGCAGGGCGGCCAGTTCCTCGTCCCGGTGGGCAAACGCCTTGGCCGCGTCGGAAATCCGCGTGTTCTCCACCACCGCGTGCAACAGGGCGGTCTGCTCCGCCAGGTGGTGCTCGAGGTTGCGCAAGTCCTGGGATTGCCGGGTGGCCGCGGACTCAATCGCCGCCAGCAGCGGCGCCACGGTCAGGGCCACCACGGCGAAGAACACCAGCACCCCGCCGGCCGTCAGCAACCACACGCCCGGCGTATCCCCGTAGCCCAAGGCGCCCAGACCGATGAGCAGGATGCCGCCCAGTACCGCCAGGACGCACACCCACCCGTGGAGCTGATGCAATTGCCCGAATCGATCCGCAGGGGTAGGCATGGGTCATTCCTTGGAAAGCCGCACCACCAGCGCGGGTACCGTGGTCGGGCCCGAGATGGGATACACCGGTGGCCCCCCACACATCACCGCGCCCGACACCTGTCATCCTAGTCGGTGTCCCGTCGTCGTCAACCGCGGCCCCGACGCGGGCAACACCCCTGGCGACGGATCGGGCGCTGGCGCACACCGCCACGGGCTGCCTGCCTGGGCAACCTCAGCGGTCTCCCCAGCCCGCTGGGCAGCCGCGGAGGGTGCCGGGCGTCGCTGTGTCCGCGGCCGGAGGTCAGGCGGCCTCCAGGACCGGAACATCGTCCTCGTCGGTCTGCGTCGCCTGCCGCTGTTGGTCAGCCAGCCGCTTGGCTTGCAGCCGCCGCTGTTTCTGTTCCAGCCGACGCAAGAGGACCGTCGAGTGGGCCACGTCGTCCGCCACCAGCCGCAGGAACAGCAGGCATCCGGCAGCGCAGGCCACGACCGTCGTCAAGAACTCCCACCCGATCATCGGTGCTGGACCCCCTGTTCAGGGGGTGTATCGGCAGGCAGGTGGGGCGGTTTCGGGTCTGATGCACGAAGAGCGCCGGCGGGACGCGGTTATCGGGCCGGCGCGGCGGGCTTGTCGGCCCGGCGCGGGCGGTGCACGACTTTGCCGACCGCGAGCGGCGGGCGCGAGGGGCTGCACGTCCACTGCTATGCCCTAGGCGACGGTCAGCTCGCGTCTGAGAGCCGGATCCGGGCCAACTACTCCGCGCGGGTCAGCGTGAACGAGCACTCCTCCGACATGCTGGCGTCGCCGGACGGCAGCCCCGCCGAGTAGAGATAGAAGACCCCCATCTTTCGCGTCCCCGTCAGCGTCTGCCCGTCCGGGCTCAGCTCGCCCGTGAGTGTCACGACAGCACCCTCCGTGAACGAAGCCCCGTAGCCCGAGCCCGAGACCGTCATTGTGTACGCCACGTCAAAGCTGGTGGCGGTGAACTCCGCGCGCTTGAGCTGGACGATGTCGCCGGTGATTTCGCCCAGGTCGGTCATCCCGCTCACCTCGGTCGGGAAACCCTGCTCGTCGAACTCCAGGTAGTCTGAAGACGGGATGCCCTCCAGACCGCCGATTTCCACGGTGAAATCACCGGAGAGCTCGCACGTCTGGGTGCCGGTCCAGTACGTGTTGGCGAGCGCCGTGGCGCCCGTCGCGGGCCACTCTACCGCTGGCGCGTTGAAGAGCGCGCTCAACTCGGCACCCAACCCGGCCAAGGCAGCCGCCGATCCCAGGCAGCCGCCTGCCAACACCAGCAGCCCGAGCAGCAGCCCGGACGCCACTCGTGTAATCCAGCACTGTATCTGCCGCATCTCTGTACTCATGTCTTGCCTCCTGTTGCGTCCTGTCGCGTGTCGTTGTTCGCATTGCGCCCTGATCGTTCACCACGCGGAGGGGGTGATGTAATCTCTGCCAGGGACAGGTGGGCCGGGGGGGGTAGAGATCCGGCACCTGTCTCCCTCACCCGCCCCTCTCCCCCGACAGGGGAGAGGGGTCATCATCGTGCCTCTCAAACCCGCCAGTTGCGCCGCCGCAGTCGTACTAAGCCCAGGACTCCCATACAGCCCATCACGCCAACTGGGGCGCCCGATCCACAGGCCCCGCACGTGCCTCGCACCTCGGCCTCCGGCAGCGGTTCAACCGCGACAAACTCTACCGTGACCGCTCTATCGCTGTTCATGGTGACGCTGGCGGTGTCGCCTTCGGCGCTGTCCACTCCCGACCAAGTCCCGACCTCATAGCCCTGTGCAGGTGTTGCAGTCACGGTCACGACCGTTCCTTCCGCGAATATCCCTTCTCCGGGACTGACCGTTCCTTCGCCCTCGGTCACAGACACGGTGAGTGAGTACATGACTGGTTCAAACTCTACGATGACGACCCTGTCAGCATTCATGATAACGGTGGCCGTCTGCCCTTGAAAGGAATCCACTCCGTTCCAGGTGGAAAGTTGATAGCCCTCGCCCGGCGTGCACGTCAGCGTTACGATCGTACCCTCGGGGAAGCTCCCCTCGCTGGGGGACACGGTCCCTTCGCCCGATATCACGGATACGGTGAGCGAATACAACGCCCCGAGAAGCTCAACCACCGCGCTGGCATCCGCGTCATCCGGCGCGGCCTCCAGGTGGCCGACGTTGTCGGTCGCCCGGCTGTAGAACCGGTACGTGTGGCCGTCCTCGCTGGTGAACGTAGCGGAGGTGTCGGTGGTGTTGGCCAGCCAGATCTCGTAGGGGCTCTCGTCGATGGAGACGTAGATTGTGTAGTCGCGGATGCCGGCGCCGCCCGCATCGTCCTCGCCGGTCCATTCCACCTCGAACACGCTGGTGGTGGTCACGTCGGGCAGCGGGAGCACGTAGCTGGTCGGGGGACCCGTGTCGATGGTGACCAGGGCTTCCTTCTCGGGGTTCGTGCCTTGCGACGGGTCGAGCGGATCGACCTGGTTGGTAGCAATGGTCAAGCCGAAGTCGAACTGGATTGTAGCCACATTGCGGATTTCCGTGCCGCTGGGCAGGCCCGATTCATGCTGGACGAGGTAGCTGAAGTGCCCCATGCCACGGCCCGTGCCGTCCTCTGGCGGCAGGAACCCGATATCGACCGGGGGCGGAAGTTCGGTTTCGGGGTCGATCGTGTAGAGATAGGCAAAGGCCTCGCCCGTGCCGGCGTCGATGCCCGCCTCGATGTGGACCTCGAAGTCCACGTCGTTGAAGCTATACGGCACGACGGCCTCGAAGGACTGTCGCTGGTCGTCGGGCACAACGATCAGCGCATCGCCGAATCCGATCTCGACCAGCTCGAACGTGGCCCAGTCGAGGTCGGCGCTGAGCGGGTCGGACACATCCACCACCTGCGCCGGTGCCGTGGCCGACTCCAGGTTTTCGAAGCCAACGCGGTACGCCAGAGTTTTCCCGGCGGCGATATGGTTGCCATCGCCAAACCCAGCTGGACCAGTTTTCTCGTTTGGGTCCTCGGCGGCTCCTGAATCGCTCACCTCCTCGTCATACTCATCAACAGGCGAGTCGGGTGTGGGTGGGGAAGACCAGTAGCATGGAGGACTGTCATTGTAGAATTCCTCTAGAGCAGGACGACCAACAATTGGAATAAGAGCTGCAAAAAGCTCGCCGACATAGGCCTTAACTCCCCAACTAAGCCGCTTCATGATGGCGTCGGGGCTGTCTGTGAGACGAGACTCCAACATCGTTTCGATAACTCTCCCCAACCGTTTGCCAAGTGTTACGCCGGACTGCGGCGCGCTCACGGCTTTGAAGGCATCTCCTGCACCGGGCGCTACGAGATTTGCAGCGTCGGGGCCGACTTGTTGAACATAGCCGCTAAGAAGATCCGCTGTTCGTTGTCCATAAGTGCGCGGTTGTCCGCCGTTAGATTCACACAAACCAACGGGATCAATGTAGTTCAGCGGATCATTATGAGCGTAGGTATATAGGTTTATGCCTCCGCCAATACCGATACGATCAGACTGAACGAAGCGCCCCATACTGAAGTGGTGGAGCCGGTAGGGAGTAAGCGCTATCTTGTTACTGCCGGTAGTCACCCCAAATTCTCCCATCCACCGACAACCATTCTCTCCTGCCGCATCAAGAGAAATAAGTGCACCAAATGGTTCGTAAACATAGTGTGTAGTTGATGGATCTTCCCCTTCTATGATCTCGGCTGTATTCCCTAGGCCATCGTATGTATAATACGTACCCACACCACCAGCGCTTAACCGGTTGAGTAGGCCGTGGCCGTGGTCACGGTGGGCCAGCAGGTTCCCGTCATCGTCGTATTCGCCAACGACGTTACCAAGACCGATGGGGTCTGCGACGTAATGTGTTATAGCGCCGTTCTCTGCTACGGCGACGCGGTTGCCGAGGGCGTCATAGGTATATTCCCACGCATCGCCCCCCCGAGTGACGCCAACCAGTCGGTTCTCGTCGTTGTAGGTGTAGACCTTCGTGCCGTCGGGGCCGGATTCCTCGATCAGGTTCCCGTCGGCGTCGTAGGTATAGGTGCGATTACCGACCTGCGTATACTGGTTGAGTGCGTTGGCGCTGTAGTCCTCCTCGACACCGTTGACGCGGGTGTGTACGCGATTGCCGAGCGCGTCGTATTGGTACCTGATATCCTGATCGGGGATGTCGGGAGCGGTCGAGACGAGCACGGCGCTCGTGAGCTGGTCGATGGCGTCGTATCCGTACGTCCAGGTGCCGTAGTGGGTATCCATAGCCGTGCGGCGACCGCGGGTGTCGTAGGTGTAATCGAAGCTGGAAATGACCGTGCCGTCTGGAGCTCGATTGACCAGACTGATAAGCTGCCAGGCCGCGTCGTAGGTGTAGTCGGTATACACCCCGTTGCCGACAATCTTGCGGGCCAGCCGACCGGCGTCGTCGTATTCATAGCGCACGATCTGGGCGCCGTTCTCGTCGGTCATGCGTTCGAGCCGTCCCGCGTCGCTGTAATGGTAGTCAAGGCGACGCCCGGTCTGATCGAGGCTGGACGCCCGGCGGCCCGCCGCATTGTACGTGAATCTCAGCCAGCGGCCGGCGGGGTACGCGATCTGCGTGAGATAGTCGTTGGTATCGTAAGTGAAGCGGGTCGTGCCGTTGGCGCCCGTCGCCTCGACGAGGTTGCCACGGGTGTCATAGAGGTACGGCATCTGGGAACCGTCTGCGTAGGTCTTGCCTGTCACGCGTCCTGAGACGTCGTAGCTATATAGGATGTTCTGCCCGCGGCGGTTCGTCGAGGCGACGGGATTGCCCGCCGCGTCATAGGCCCAGGCCTCACTGCTGCTGTCGGCGTGGGTGATCCGGGTCAGATTACCGCGGCTGTCCTGGTCGTACCAGGTTCCGTTGCCGTTGGCGTCGAGCACGGAGGCGAGCCGATTCAGCGTGTGCGTCCAGGTGAAGCGAGTCACCTGCCCTAACGCATCGGAGATGCGGGTCACGTTGCCGCGGCGATCGTACCCGAATGTGGAGGAGAAGCCCGCCGGGTCCGTGACTCCCACCAGTTGTCCCACGTCGTCAAAATCGAAGTACACAGCGTTGCCGAAGGGGTTTTCGGTTTTGACAATCCGACCCGCGTAGTCAAGGAAGAAGCTGCCGGCGTTGCCAAGCGCATCGGTGGCGGTCACTTGGCCTTCCGATCCGTAGCTGAATACGAGAGGTTCGCGGTCTCCGTCGAGGGCCGTAGCCGCCAGGCGGCCGCGCGTGTCGTAGTCGAAGGTTCGGTGCACGCCGTCAGCCAGGCCGATCTCGACCAAGGCGTGTTGGGCAGCGTCCGATGAGGTGCTGTATTCGTAGGTCGTGATGCGGCCGTCAGGCGCCTGGACAGACGCGAGATGCTCGCTCTCGTAGCTGAAGTGCGTCTGCCGCCCGTAGTCGTCCGTGATGCTGCTGATCATTCCACCAGTGTAGGCAATATCGAGCTCCTGGCCCGAGGAATGAGTCAGGCCTGTCAAAAGGTCGCCAGCGTAGTCGCAGGTGATGCGATTCTCGTTGGTGTCCTCGACATAATCCAGTTTGCCGTCGGCGGAATAGGCCCGTACGAGTCCGCTGGCCTCGGTAAGAACATACCCGCCACCGGTAACGTCGCGTAGCTCACCCTGGTCCCCGGGACGAGCGAGGTAAGGCCGGCCTGGACGAGCGTCGGGCTGGAAAATACGCGGCGTGCCGGTCATGTCGGTGATGACCACAGTGCCGTCGTCCCGTACCACAAGGGTATACTGCCAGTTATGCGTCCAGCCGTGGCCAAGCGGGCCGAGTTCAAAGCGGCGCGAGATCGGCTGAGCGTACATGCGCCGGAAGACGATGGGCATCCCCGGCGCCTGTACTACCGCATCCGTGCCGTCGGCCAATACCGGCAGCGGACACAAAGCGTCGGCTTGGCGAAAGGCGAGGGCCAGCAGCCGCGTGATATCCTCGACACGTTGCCCCTGGGCGTCCAGGTAGAGCGCGTTCCGGTCGAGCATGGCCACGTAGTCGCCCCAGGTTCCGCCGACCTGGTCGGTGAAATTGGACCATACCACATCCCAGGCGTCCTCCCGCACGTAGGACGGCCGCATTTCGGCCTTCATGGCGGCCCAATCCACCGGCGTGTCATTGTTCGCATAGAGGACGCCAACAGTCCATGTGATGGGCGCGTATGAGAAATCCCAAGGCTGCTGCCAGCCAACATAATACACCGGCATCCGTCGCGATTCTCCAGGCTGTAGAATTCCAGGTGTGCTGCCGGAAGCCAGGAATTGCACGGAATTGGCGAAGCCCGCGGGCATGACCGAGGTCCACAGTCCCTGGCTGACGCGAGTCTTGTCCAAGGTCAGAATAGCTCCTTGACGCTCGTTCTGGGTTGCGGTGGTCACCAGGAGAGGCGCCTGCATGACGGCAGTCCCCCTGTTGGCATACTCCACGAAGACGGTCGCTAGCTGGTGATAGCCGAACCTTGCCGGCAGAATCAGGTTGATATCGAGCTCGGCCTCGCCGCCTGCAATCATCTCGAAGATGTCGGACAGCTCCTCCGACTCGTCCGCGGAACGGGTGACGCGCACGCCATAGACGCCGGGCGGAACCGCGCCGGCCGCGAACATTGCGGTAACCCGGGTGTATGAGTTCACCTCGACGGTCGAAGCAAGAAAGGTCGAACCGTCAGGCCCGATGAGAGCCACCTGCATGGGGGAGGTGAAGCCGTTGCCGGTCAGGACTAAATAGAGTGGGCTGACCGTGCCATGCTGTCGCGGCGAAACATCGAGCAACTGAAGCTCGGTACTTGGAGGTCCGGTGGGGGTTTGGTCGCTCCATATCGTGTATCCCGCGCCCCAGTAGGTGGAGCTTCCGCGGACCATGACGTAGTAGGTTCCGGCCTGGAGATTGAACATCTCGATCACCTGCTCAGGCCTGTCCTCCGTACTGCTGGCCAAGTAACTGTCCGGCGTCGGCAGTTCATCACGCTGGATGTACATCGTGTGGCGCGAGCTCCCCTTGTGGTTTTGCAGCGTGAGCACCAGGTGGATGGGGGTGGTGGCCTCGATGCGATAATAGCGTGATTGCGCGTCCGAGACGCCGTCGTCTAAAGGTTCGCCAGGTACGAGTGTCGGCAACTGCTCTGCGGTCCGTGCCAGGATCGTGTATCCCGCGCCCCAGTAGGTGGAGCTTCCGCGGACCATGACGTAGTAGGTTCCGGCCTGGAGATTGAACATCTCGATCACCTGCTCAGGCCTGTCCTCCGTACTGCTGGCCAAGTAACTGTCCGGCGTCGGCAGTTCATCACGCTGGATGTACATCGTGTGGCGCGAGCTCCCCTTGTGGTTTTGCAGCGTGAGCACCAGGTGGATGGGGCCAGCCACACTGAGGCGGTAGAACGTCGACTGCCCATCGCCGGCAGAACCGTCTAGTGGAACATCCAGATACAGGTCGGTTACCTGCGCGGAGACTGGCGCGGAGAAGCCCAAGACAAGGATCAGCAATGAGCAGACTCGTGACTTCATAGTACACCTCGCGAATCAATCAAGTGCGGTTCCGAAATCGGAAGCGACAACAGCGTAGCGCTGGGTAGGGCGTGGTACACCTGCCCGTCCTGTGAACATCCACAGCACGCCTCTGGCAGGGGAGCGCCTGAATCAACATTCCCGGGTTGCGATCACGGTGGCTGGATCCAGCCTCAACTCACCGTGGTTGGCGTGAGCAGAATGGCTCCTTAGTCGTGCCTGGACCAGGCGACGGATCGTCTGCTAGCGTCCGGGATGTCCGGCTGCCGCTTTCTGGGTGTCTTCGGGCAGCACCGAGGACGCTGTTTTCGTCAAACGCGACCGCCCGGGACGCTGACGCACGGTTGCGCCCCCCCACCACAACGTTGGCAGTGGGCATCTGCCTCTCGGGTCGCATCGTGCTTTCCCAGTAAGCGAATGTCCATGCGGCCTCGCCATCGCCGACTTGGACACTGTCCGGCTCGCCTAGTATCCATCGAGCTTCGTGCTTTCTGGTCCTCCCCGCACTGACTTGCCAGACCAGCGGATCATCAACGGAGCGCTTTGAGCCGCCGGCAATCAGAGCGGACACGGGCAGAATTGCCTCGCACGGCCCGAATTGCTCCAGCCGGAGCGCCATGAGGTGTGGCCTCCTCTGAACTGCGAAGCGGCCGTGCCGCCGGCGTCTATGCCTTTAGCCGACATGCGCTCGGCGCCGCGATGAAGGCGATTCTACCCGCATCCAAGCGATGCTGCAAGTGAAAACGGATTTCTCTGCCCGTGCCCGAAGAAGCTGTCGTGCCCATACTGCCTGGCCAACCCGCGCTTCCGGTCGTTGCCTTCGCTTCAGGTGCACCGCACAACTACCGCAACGCACCAGGCATTGGGCGACCGGCGGATGCACTTGAGGCGCCTGGACTTGCCAGGCGGGTGCACGTCGGCGTTTCCCCGCCCTGTTCCAAGAGCTTGCAACACCACCCCCCGCTCCTGATAGCGCAGCGTCCTGGGCAGGTCGAATCGCCCTGGCATTCCCCCGAAGCTTGCGCGGGCGGGATCGGCTTGACGGGGGAGGGTCGAATCGCCGTGGCATTGCCCCTCACCCTGCCCTCTCCCCGGTGGGGAGAGGGGTCCAGTTGGAGGTTGCCAGAGTGTCGGGAAGTACACCAAGTCCCACGCCGCCCGCGGGGGCCGACGCTACGCTCGTCCGAAGTGTCGCGAATCCGCCTATCCGCGCGTGCGGCAGACGATGAAGTCCTCGATCAACTGCTTGGTGATCGGCCCGGCTTTGCCATCGCCGATGATGCGCCCCTCGATCTTGGTGATGGGGATGACCTCGGCGGCCGTGCCGGTGGCGAAGCACTCATCCGCGATGTAGAGATCGTGCCGCAGCAGCAGCGTCTCATGCACGGGAACGCCCCGCTTGCGGGCCAGCTCCATCACCACCCCGCGGGTGATACCCTCGAGAATGCCCTCGCTGGCCGGCGGCGTGTGCAGTTCACCACGGCGCACCGTAAAGATGTTGTCACCGGTGCACTCGGAGACGCGCCCGGAGACGTTGAGCATGATGGCCTCGTCGCAGCCGGCATCCTGCGCCTCCGCCTTGGCCAGGATGTTGTTGAGGTAGTTGAGCGACTTGACCCGCGGGCTGCACGAGTTCGGATGGTTGCGCACGTAGCTGGAGACGATGCAGTGCAAACCGCGCTCGTACGTCTCCTTCGGATACAGCGAAATCGCATCGGCGATGACGAACAGCGTGGGGTTCGCCGTGCGCTTGGTGGAAATCCCCAGGGCGCCGACGCCGCGCGTGACCACCAGGCGGATGTAGCCGTCGCCGGTGATGCCGTTGGCGGCCATCGCCGCATACATGGCCTCGCTGACCTCCTTGGCCGTCATGGGGACGACCAGGCGGATCGCCTTCGCGGAATCGAAGAGGCGCCGAATGTGCTCGGCTTCCTTGAAGATGCGCCCGCCGTAGATGCGGATGCCCTCGAACACGCCGTCGCCGTAGAGCAAGCCGTGGTCGAAGACGTTGATGTTCGCCTCCAGGACGGGCACCAGCCTGCCGGCCATCCAGATCTTCAGGTCCGGCTTGGGAGCGAAGGGATTGTTCTGCATGATCTTCTCTTGAATCGCTGCAACCGCCATGGCCTCACCTTTCTATGCGGCACCGTCACCCCGGGAGCGTGCCGGCAGCAAACCCCTCAACCTTCCTGGATCACCCCACCCTTGAGCACCACCCGACGATGGGCACGGGCGGCGACCCCGGCGTCGTGCGTGACCATCACGATGGTCTGACCGGCTCGGTTGAGTTCCACCAGCAGGTCCAGAATCTCGCCCCCGATCACCGCATCCAGATTACCGGTCGGCTCGTCCGCAAGCAAGACCGTCGGGCGGTTGATCAGGGCGCGGGCGATGGCCACCCGCTGGCGCTCCCCCCCCGAAAGCTCCGCCGGACGGTGCTTCGCCCGGTCGGCAAGGCCGATACGCTCCAGCATCGCCTCGGTCTCGCGCCGGACCCCGCCCCGAGCCACCTGCCAGCTCCAGAACGACTGCCCCGTCAGCCGGGGAACCAGCACGTTCTCCAGCACGTTCAGTTCCGGCAGGAGATGGTAGAACTGGAACACGAAGCCCACGTCCCGATTGCGGTACCGCTCGCGCGCGGCCGGCGAGCCGGCGAAGAGGTTCCGGCCGTCAAAGGTCACCGTCCCCTTCTCCGGGAGGTCCAGGGCCCCCAGGATGTGCAGCAGCGTGCTCTTGCCCGAGCCGCTGGCGCCCTGGATGACCACGAACTCGCCCCGCTGCACGCCCAACGACGCGCCGCGCAGCACGGGAACCTCCACCCGCCCCAGCAGGTAGGTCTTGTGGACCGACCACGCCTGAAGTAGCGCCGCAGGCTTACTCATAACGCAGGGCTTCCACGGGCCAGACCTTCCCCGCCAGACGCGCCGGAATCAACGCCCCCACGATGGACGCCGCGACGGCCACGACGGCGATCCCGACCGCGTCGACGATCTTCACGATGTGCGGGATGGTGTCGAACGAGTACACCGAAGGGTCCCACACCCGCAGCTTCGGATTCAGGTGAATGAGCAGCGCCTGGATGTCGTTGATGTACCAGACGAACACCGCGCCGATCGCAATGCCCAGGATCGAGCCGACTACGCCGACCGCCCCCGCGTACACCAGGAACAGCGTCGCCACGCCCCGATTCGACGCGCCGATGGCCTTGAGGATACCAATGTCCCGCGTCTTGTTCTTCACGATCATGTAGAAAATGCAGCCGATCAGCACGATCGTCACCACGCTGATGATGGCGAACAGGAACGTGACCAGCACCTTCTCCTTCTCCACCGCGGCGATGAACGGACGCTGCATGTCCTCCCAGGTCTGGATGTCCACCCAGCGCAGGGCCTGCATCTCGTCCGCCGTCGGCCGCTCGCCCAGCGAGAGCAGGAACTGCTCCCACACGCCCCGGATGCGCGCCTGCGCGGCATGCAGGTCCGTCCCGGGCTTCAGGGCGATGAGCAGTTGCGTCGTCCGCGGCGCGGTGAACCCGCCGTCCGCGTGCGGCTGGGCATCCATCGCCAGCGCGTGCTGGAGCATGTCAAAATCAACGTAGACGCACCGGCTGTCGATCTCGTACACGCCCGTGCGCGAGTCGTCCGCCTGCCGCGTGAACAGCTTGACGGGTTGCTCGCCCAGGGGATTGCCCGCCGGCGTGATCGGTACCAGCGTAAGCACCATCAGCGAACCCCGCGGGAAGAAGCGCAGCGTCGAGCCGTCCGACTCGCGCCGGTTGATCACGTCGTTGCCGACGATGATCCCGGGCCACTCGTCCCCGTCATAGACCGGTCCGTCGGGATGCGCCTCGTACACCCGCGGCCCCGGCGACGGCGCCAGGGCGTAGGGCAACGCGTCGAACTCCTTAATCGCCTTGCTGTCCTTCTCGTCGGCGCGCCAGCGGGCGTTGGCCTCCTGCAACGCCTCCGGCAGCACCAGCTTGTCATCGTGGAAGCCGGCGAACGGCTGCCGCTGCGGTGCCAGCGTCGTCGAGCCGGGGTAGTACTTCTCGTAGTGCAGGGAACGCCGGAAGTCGTTGACCTTGGGGTAGCTGTCCAGCTTGATCCCCGCCACCTGCACCGGCTTGGTGTAATTGGAGCTCGGCACCCGCAGGATGCCGTAGTTGTGGATCACCGGCGAGGTCGTCCCCACGATGTCGGACGCCTGCCCCTGCAGGTACGCGTCGAACTCCTCGTAGTACGGCCAGCCCTGCAACAGACCCGCGTCCAGCACCAGGTCCGCCAGCAACCCCCGAGCCCGCTCCCGCAGCGTGTCCAGGAACCCGCCCATCACGCTGAGCACGATCAGCACCATGGCCACGCACAGCGTGACGCTGATGATGCCGAACAACGCAATCAGCCGGGTGTGCAGGTACCGCCAGGCGAAGAACCACTTGTACATGGACCACCTGCGTCAGGAAGAGCGCGGCCGCTGCAAGGGGAACAGAATCACGTCGCGGATGCTGGCCGAGTCGGTCAGCAACATCACCAGCCGGTCCACGCCGACGCCCAGCCCGCCGGCCGGCGGCATTCCGTACTCGAGGGCCAGGACGAAGTCCTCGTCCATCACGGCCATGGTCTCGTCGCCTTCACCGGCCACCTGTCGGCGCAGGTTGGCCTCCTGCACGGCGGGGTCGTTGAGCTCCGTATAGGCGTTTCCCAGCTCCATCGTGGCTGCGAACGCCTCGAACCGCAGGGCCAGCCGCTCGTCCTGCGGATGACGCCGCGTCAGCGGACAGATGGCAGCCGGGTAGTCATACACAAAGATCGGCTGGATCAGCCGCGGTTCCACCGTGGATTCGAACACCTCATTAATGACGACGGCATCGTCCTTGCCGTTAGTCTCCAGTCCCAAAGAAACCGCGCGTGCCCGCACCGCGGCCGAATCCCCCATCGCCACCCCGGCATGCTCCTGAAGCAGCTCGCCATAGCGTGCCCGGCGCCACGGCGGCGTGAAGTCCAGCACGTGTTCGCCGAAGACTGTGGTCAACCGCCCCCGGTCGATACCGGCGGCTGCCTGTTGATACAAGGCAAGCTGCCGGCGGCTTCGCGCCAGGGCCGACTGCTGGGCTTCGTCCGGGGCGTCCTTCGCCTCCAGGCGGGCGACCTCATGTTCCAGGGCCGCCAGTCGTGCCGGCACCATGTGGCCCGCGGAGACGGCGTAGGCGGCGGCAAAGAGCTGCTCCACGCGCTCCATCATCACCTGGTAGTCGGCGTACGCCTCGTACAGCTCGATCATCGTGAACTCGGGGTTGTGCCTCGTCGAGATGCCCTCGTTGCGGAAGTTGCGGCTGATCTCGAAGACTCGCTCCATGCCCCCCACGAGCAACCGCTTGAGGTACAACTCCGGACTGATGCGCAGGAACAGGTCGATGTCGAGCGTGTTGTGGTGGGTGGTGAACGGCCGGGCAGCCGCCCCGCCGTAGATCGGCTGCAACACTGGCGTCTCCACCTCGCAGTACCCGTGCCCCAGCAGGCACTCGCGCAAGGCCTGGATGATGCCGCTGCGCCGGCGGAACACCTCCCGCACCTCCGGGTTGGCGAACAGGTCCACGTACCGCCGCCGGTAACGCAGGTCCACGTCGATCAGCCCGTGCCATTTCTCGGGCGGCGGGCGCAACGCCTTCGCCAGCACGGTGAGCCGGTCCGCCCAAAGCGTGAGTTCGCCCGTCTTCGTCCTTCCCAACACACCGTCCGCGCCGATCAGGTCCCCCAGGTCGAGCAGCGCAAGCAAATCCCATTGCTCTCCAAGATCCGCCTTGCTACAGCCAAACTGCAAATCCCCCGTTCCGTCTCGAACCGTCAGAAAGGCGAGCTTGCCCATCAGGCGCAGCAGCACGATCCGCCCCGCCACCCGAAGCCTACGGTCGGAGCGTGTTCCCGGCTCGAGCTGCAGGTCGGCGGCCTGGGCGCGCACGTCGCTGATCGCGCGGACGCCGTCGAAACGCCCGCCGTACGGGTCGAGGCCGCGCTCCCGCAGGGTGTCCCGCTTGCGCTGTCGCTCGGTGTGTTGGCGTTCCTCTTCGCTCATGGGCAACCCTTGGCCGGGGCACCGGCGGCAGGCGCCAGCGCGGCGCCGGCCGCACCGGGTTGTGTGATCCTATCCATAGCGTGCAGACGCGGCAATTGGCCGTTTCGGACGGCCGGCGGGGGTGGTACCCTGCAGGCGAGATTTCGCGACCTCACGTGGCTGAGCTGCAGAGGTAGCGTCGGCCTCCCGCAGCCGACGGGGACCACACCTGTTGCACCGGCTTTCCGGGGGGGCGCTTCGTTGGGTGACTATCGCAATCGGCTCGCGGGTAGCGTAGGGCGCGGCGACGGAGCAAGCGCGGACACATGCCGAGGAGGTGTACGGTGATGAGGAGTTGTCGAGCCATCGGTCTGGCCGGCGCAATCGCTCTGCTGGTCTTGCCCTTGGGGTGTCGCAAGTGGGTGGGGATGTCCACCAACCGACTCGTCCCCTTCACGGACGTGACCGGGCAGCACGCACTGCCGGACGGCGTGAAGCGACTGGTGGTCAGCAACCGCGTCGGCCAAGTGACCGTCCTTCCCGACGGGGCCGGTGAAGTCCGGGTGGAGGCGGGCGTCAGGCTCGACAGCGACCGGGTGGCCACGACGGCCAAGGGGAACTTCGCCGATCACGTGCTGATTACAGTGGACGGCGAGACCCTGACGGTCGTGGATGCTCACACCGGGCAACCCGACCACGATGACTGGGCCCTGGAGCTGACCGTGCATGCCCCGCCGGGCCTTGGCCTTAACGTCAAGAACGGCGTGGGCGATATGCGTGTCTCGGGCAGTTGGGGTGCGGTTTTCCTCGAGACCGGGGTCGGCGACGCGAGGTTCACGGGGGCTGCCGCCGGCGAGCTCAGCGCGGTCACGGGCGTCGGGGACATCCACCTCACCGTGGAGTCCGTCGCGGGTACCGTGTCGGGCAAGAGCGGCACGGGCGGCGTCCGGCTGACGGTAGCGACCGCCCCGACGCAGGACGTGAAGCTCACCACGGGTGTCGGCGACGTGTCGCTGAAGCTGCCGGCCGGCGCGCCGGGCAGCTTCGCGCTCGATACCGGTGTGGGGTCGGTCCATGTTCCGGGCCTCGCGGGGATTGCGGTCAGCAAGTCGGGCCCGACCGCCAAGGCCGCCGGCACCGTCGGCACCGGCGGGCCGAACTACACGCTCAGCACCGGCGTGGGTGCCATCCACATCGAGTAGCTGCGCCGCGTCGCAGGTAGGCGCTGGCCTCCGGCTCGACCTTGGCCGGGCGCGGGGTCTTCACGTGCTTCTTCAGTGCGTCGCCGGCGGCACGTATCCCCAGTACAGGCGCGGGTGCCGCCAGACAATGTCGCCGTGGGCGAAGTCGTGGTTGGTCACGAAATCGTCGGTGATGAAGTTGGCCACGCCGCCGCTGACGTACAGCACGTTCGCGTAGTCGCCGTGGAACCGTCCCATGCGCCGGCCCTGGTAATCCACGCCGTACATGGTGGCCACGTCACGCGGCGAACCCGCCATGATGTTGTCGGTGATGTCGAACATGAACACCGTGTACGGCCTGCTCGCGAACCGGTTGGCCCGCACCGGTCGGCGCCCCCGGTCGGGGAAATCCGGCGTGTCCGGAGAGTCCATGCCGTCCAGAACCAGGTTCATCCCGTAATGGAATTGGTTCTTGCCGCTGGCGCTCTTGTACGCGACCGTGCGGTTCTTGGCCGGGCAGATCCAGGTGTGCAGGTCGGGCAACTCGTGGATCTGGTGGTTCGTGCGCTCGAAGTCCCGGTACGGCGGCAGGTGCAGGTACGGCGGCAGCGCGTTGTACCACGGGTACTGTGACGCCAAGTCGGGGTCCAGGTACGACCCCTCCGTGGGCAGGAAATCCTCGTTGTCATCCCGGTAACATTGCAAGGCCGCGCCCCACTGCCGCAGGTTGTTCGCGCACACCACCCGCCATGCCCGCTCCCGGGCCTGGCTGAGACCCGGCACAAGCATCGCCAGCAGCAATGCAATGATCGAGATGACGGTGAGCATTTCCACGAGCGACAGGGCACGCCGGGGCACCTCTCGACCGGATCGCCATACCGGGAAGGACCGCAACATGTCGGTGGTACCCTCCACTACGGGTACAATCGCTAGGTGATCTGGATCGCGCTCGTGCCTGGGCCGGCGTACTCGGCGCCTGCCGCCAGTGTATCCAATGCGTGCCAGGCGGGGCAACACGCGCGGCTCGGAGCGGTCTGCACGTTGGCGCCGGGCGGCAAGCGGGCGCCTCGCCACGGGCAGGTTGACCGAAGAGACGTCCGCGACTCGGGCCGTATGCCCGAGCGACGCGGCGTTTTGCCCGTTGACGGTGGGCGGGTCTGGCGCTATAGGTTCAGGGCGGTGGAGTTCCACCTGCCGCCGAGGGCGCCTTGGACGGTTTGTGGCGGCTTGGCTGTAGTGTGTGTCCTCATAATATACACCATATTTGAATGAGCAACTCTCGCCGGGTCTTCTTCAAGGGGTTGGCGGCGCTGGTGCCGACGCTGGTGACGATTGCGCTGATCATGTGGGCGTACCGCGTCGTCAATGAGAATTTCGGGGCGTACATTACGGAGGGCATGGCGTGGCTGGGGGCGATCGTCAAGCCCACTCCGGGCGGGATCGACCTGGAGGAGGACCCCCTGGTGTACGGCACGCCCATCGACGAGTGGGACGGGTCCACTGGGCGGCGGCTTACGGTGGAGTACAAGGTCACCCACAACAAGAGGCTGGAGCGGCAGGATCCGAAGCGTTTCGAATGGGAGCGGAGTCAGGCGTTGTGGCACGTGGCGGTGCGGAAGTACCGCCTGCACCTCGTGGGTTTCGCCATCGCCATTGTTCTCGTATACTCCGTAGGGTTCTTTCTGGCGAGTCTCATTGGGCGAACGACGTGGCGGGCCGCGGAGGGCCTGCTGTTCCGGATTCCGGTGATCCGGGCGATATATCCGAACGTGAAGCAGGTAACGGACTTCCTCTTCTCGGAGCGGAAGATTGATTTTTCGGGGGTGGTGGCGGTTCAGTACCCGCGCATGGGCATCTGGTCGCTGGCGCTGACGACCGGGGCCCCGATGAGCATGCTGCAGGAGGCCGTACCGGATGAGCTGGTAACGGTGTTCATCCCCAGTTCGCCGACGCCGTTTACGGGTTACGTCGTGCAGGTTCAGCGGAAGGACGTGGTGCTGCTGAATATCAGCATTGACGAGGCCTTGCGGTTCGTGATCAGCGCCGGCGTGATTAAGCCGGGCGTGCCCGCGGCGGCGTCAGGCGAGGAGGCGCCGGAGGCATAGGCAAAGGCAAGGGTTGGATTCGAGGAAAGGGGTAGGACGTCGGTGATGGTGGGGGAGTTTTCCGCCGACGCCACCGGGAGGCACAACGTGCAGATCACGGTAACCGGGCGGCACGTGGAGGTGACGGAGGACGTACGTGTCTACGCGCTGGAGAAGGCAGACAAGCTCCCCCGCTATTTCGACCGGGTGCAGTCGATCGAGATCGTGCTGGGCCACGAGTCCGAGCAGTTCACAGCGGAGATGATCGTACGGGCGGAAGGCAAGCCGCCGCTGGTTGGGCGCGAAGCGGGACCGGACACCTTCGCGCTCATTGATCTGCTGGTAGATAAAATGGAGCGTCAACTGACGCGGCATAAAGAGCGGGCCCGGGACCACAAGCCCGGAACGTAGCGCTGGCGCGGGGGCAACGGGTTCCCTCGGGGTCTGGGTACAGGGTTGGCGGACGAGCCTTCGCACGGGGCGGGGCGGCCGCGGAAACGCGTGGTGGGAATCGCAATGAAGCTTTCCGACCTGATTCACAAAGAGTCGATCATTCCGGAACTGAAAGCCACGGACCGCAACGGCGTGATCCGGGAGCTGATTGCCTCGCTGGCCGCCCAGGGGGCCATCGACGCGGCGCACCAGGAAACGCTGGCTCGGGCGGCAATCGCGCGGGAGAACCAGGGCAGCACGGGATTCGGCAAGGGGGTGGCCGTCCCCCACGTCAAGCACGAGTGCCTCAAGAAGATGGTGGCGACGATCGGTCGGTCGAGCCACGGTGTGGATTTCGCCGCTCTGGACCGCAGCCCGGTGTACACGGTGTTCATGCTGCTGAGCCCCATGGAGGACGCGGAGGGTCACCTGGCGGCGATGGAGCGGATTTTCCGCCACTTGCAGCGAGAGAACTTCCGGCGGTTCCTGCGGCAGGCGGAGACGCTGGAGGCCATCGTGGACTTGATCCAGGAAGCGGACGAGTGGCAGGATTGACAGTCGATGCGGGGGCGGGTCGGCGGACGGGCGGCGCGTCTCCGCACGGGAAGGCGAAGCAGGATTGACGGACGCGGATCATCAGGCGGTGCGCGAGGTGGCGGTCCCCAACCGGCAGGGCATGCACGCCCGCCCGGTCATGGCCTTCGTGGACCTGGCGCAGAAGTTCTCCGCCGATATCGCCGTGAGCAACATCTCGCGCGAGCTGGTGGAAGTCGTGGACGGCAAGAGCGCGATGCAGATGATGTTGCTGGAGGCGACGCAGGGGAGCGTCTTGCGGATCCGCGCTACGGGGGGAGATGCGGTGTTGGCGGCGGACGCCCTGGTGGCCTTGGTACGCAACGCCTTTGGCATGGACCAGGCGGGGGCCTCGAGGCCGGCGGATCCCGGTGCCTCGCAGTCCGGGTGACCGGTCCACCGGTGCCTGCCGGTAGCGGGACGGGGCAGCCGCTCCCTTCCTGAACCTTCCGCCGGGCCTCTTCGTCGAGGCCCGGGTAACCTGCGGCGAGGGTCGCTGCGCTCGGCATCATGGACATTCTGCGCGGCATTGCGGTTTCGCCCGGAGTCGCCGTCGGCGAAGCGGTAATCCTCGACGCCGAGGACTATCGGATTCCGTACCGCTCGGTGTCGGCCGAAGAGGTGGACGCCGAGCTGGAGCGTCTGGCCAGCGCCATAGCGGCCTCGCTGACGGAGTTGGAGGCTCAGGCCCACTGGCTCGAGGAGCAGCTTGGTCGCGATGCAGCGAACGTTTTCCAATGGCACATCGGCGTCCTGAAGGACGATCGGCTGCGCGGGGGGATTGAGGCGCTCATCCGGGAGCAGCGGTTCTCGGCGGCCTCGGCCGCCAGCACCGTCATGCGTAACTACCAGCGCCGGTTTCTCCAGATGTCGGACCCGCTGCTGGTCGAGCGCATCCGCGACGTGCAGGACATCGAGCGCCGGCTGCTGCGTCACATCCTGGGTGAATCGCGCGAGGACCTGGCCCACCTGACCAAGCCGGTCATTCTGATCGCCCATGACCTGACGCCGACCCAGACGGCCCAGTTGGCGGGCACCAAGGTGGTGGGGGTGGCGCTGGACGTGGGGGCGTCCACGTCACACACGGCCATTCTGTTGCGTTCCTGGGGCCGCCCGGCGGTCATCGGGCTCAACGATGTCTCGACGCGGATCAGTGGGGGCGACGGGGTCATCATCGACGGGTCGAATCAGTTGGTGGTGGCCAACCCCACGCCGGCGACCCTGAAGGATTACCGGGCCCAGGAGGAGCGGTACCTCCGCCTGACCGGCCAACTGGAGAGCATCAAGCGGCTGGAGGCCGTGACCGCCGACGGCGTGCGCATCCAGTTGCTCAGCAACATCGAGTTCCCGCAGGAGGCCGCCAGCGGGATGGAGCAGGGCGCCGAAGGGGTGGGCCTGTACCGTACGGAGTTTCTGTTCCTCAGGCCGGAGGGGGCGCCGGGGGAGGAGGAGCAGCAGGCGGCCTATGCCCAGGCGATCCGGGGGGTGCGGGGCGGGCCGATCACGATCCGGACGTTCGACCTGGGGGCGGACAAGTACACTCAGCAGCGGCGTTTCGAGCAGGAGCGCAACCCCATGCTGGGGCTGCGCAGCATCCGCTACAGCCTGCAGAACCTGGACATGTTCAAGGTGCAGTTGCGGGCTTTTCTGCGGGCATCGCTGGAGGGGGACGTGCGGCTGATGTTTCCGCTGATCATCAGCCTGATGGAGTTCCGGCAGGCGAAGCTGACGCTCCATGACGCCATGGAGGACCTGGAGGAGGAGGGCGTGCCGTTCCGGCGGGATTTCCCGGTAGGGATGATGCTGGAGACCCCCGCGGCGGCGGTCCAGGTCCAGGAGTTCTGCCGGGAGGTGGGGTTTATCAGCATTGGGACGAACGACCTGATCCAGTACCTGCTGGCGGTGGACCGGGGCAATGAGCGGGTGTCCCGGTTCTACGATGCTTCCCACCCGGCGGTGCTGCGGACGATCCGGGACGTAATTCGGACTTGCCAACAGGCCGGTGTTCCGTGTAGTCTATGTGGGGAGATGGCGGGTCAACCGCTGTATACCCTGTTCCTGCTGGGGGTGGGCCTGCGCACGTTCTCGATGGCGCCGGCCAACATCCCGGGGGTCAAGAAGCTGATCCGCGCGGTGACGACGGGCTATGCCCGGCGGGTGGCGAAGCGGGCATTGAGTTTTGAAACGGAGCGCCAGGTAACGAATTACCTGCGCGACGAGATAAAGAAGGTGCTGCCGGAGGATCCGATCTAGGTTCGACGATGTCTCCTCCGGCAAGCGAGACGTGGCATGGTGTCCGGACCGGGTAACCGGGCCGGACCGCGATGGGAATGGGTGACGGGGCGGCACGCGACGGGGGGCGTAGCGGCCCGCGCTATCGGTTGCTTTTTCGGTACCGCGTGGACGGCGATCTGCGGTTCGTTTCGCATCACGATACCGTCCGGCTGTTCGAGCGAGCGCTGGCGCGAGCCGCCTTGCCCGTCGGGTTTTCCGCGGGGTTCAATCCCCGCCCCCGGGTGAGCGTGCCGGTACCCCGCCCGGTCGGAGTCGCCTCCGACGACGAGGCCCTGCTGATTGAGTTGACGCAGGGCGTGGAGCCGGCGGAGGCATTGCACCGGTTGCGGGCGCAGCTCCCGGCGGGCATGGAGTTGCTCGCGGTGGAGGTCCTGAAGCCTCAGGACGTGCTGCAGCCGGAGTCGGTGCGCTACCGCCTGGACCTGCCTGACCAACCGCCGTCCGACCTGCCGCAACGGGTACGCGACTTTCTCGCGTCCGACATCGTCGAAGTACAGAGAGAGAACCCCAAAGCCCGCGGGATCGGGCGCATCAACGTACGCCGCTACCTGGCGGCCCTGAGCCTTACCGACGGAGGCGTGGAGTTCGACCTGCGGTGGACGCCGCAGGGAACGGCCCGGCCCGTCGAGATCGCGCAGGTTCTGGGGTTCGAGCCGGATTCGGTCACGCACCGGATCCGTCGTCTGGAGATTCGATGGCAACCGAGAACAAGGTCGAAGAACCCGTAACCACACAAAACGAACCTAAGAAACCCCGCACGCGCAAGCCAACCCGCAAGGCGGTGACCCGGCGGCGCCCGTCGTCCCGATCGACTGCCCCCGTGCCCGATGCCACCGGTTCCGACTCCGGGGGAGCAGCGGTGGCGGTGGCTGCCCCGGCCAGCGGGCGGAAGAAGAAGGCGACCACGGGGACCCGCCGGCCGCGGAAGAAGGCCGCTGCGCCCCAAGTACCGGAGGCGGCAGAGGGCCTGCAGGTGGTAACCGACTCGCCCCGGGGGCTCCCGGAGGTGGTAGAACCACCGGCGAGCCAAGGTGAAGCCACACCGGCGGTATCCCTTCGTGCCCCGACAGACAAACGCGACCATGCGGACGGTGTCGTGGCTACCCTCGCGACGGAGCCGGTTGGGGAGCCGTTGAGGGGTCCGCGCGCGGTGACGACCGACGGCCCGGCTCCCTACGGGTTGGATCACCGGCCGGACTCGGTGCTCGAGATCGAGGAGTTCGGCGTCGGACTCAAAGCGTTCGAGGCGGAGTTCCCCAGGGAGCAAGTGCTGCCGCAGACGCCCAGCGCGCCGCTGGCGGAGGCCCCCAAACACCCGGCGGCTCCCGAGGCCGGCCCGGCGGAGTCAGACGGCGTTAGGGAGGGACCCGGCGGAGAGGAACACCGGCGGACGGGTCGACGCCGCGGCGGGCGCCGGCATCGCCGCCGCCGTCAGCTCGAACAAACCGGCGCCGCGCCCGGCAACGCGCCGATGGTGGCGGCCAAGGTGGGAGGGGCAACGCCGCCGGCGGCACCGGCGGCGGTACCCCCGCGCGGGGATCGGGAAGTGAGGCCGACGGTGCCGGCGCCGACGGCGGTGGGTGTTGGAGAACCAGGGGATGCCGATGAGGCCGCCGGGGGTCCGTCGGGCACTCGGGGGGACGCCGGGCGAAGTCGATCTGCGCGTCGGCGTGCCCGCCGGGAGCGCCGGCGGGACGCGGCGCGGGCCGGAGGTTCGCATTCGCCGGTCGCGGAGGACCAGGCGTATGAGGTTGGGGAAGAGACGGAGATCGGCCCCGGCGACGATGAGGAAGAGGTCGAAAGCGACGCCCCGGTCGGTGACGGCACGCGCGAGATGGTCATCAACGTCTCGCCGGGCGAGGAGTGCCGCATCGCCATTCTGCACAAGGGTCGGCTGGAGGAGTTGTTCATCGAGCGGGAGAGCTTCCAGTCGCACGTGGGCAACATCTACAAGGGACGGGTGACCAACGTCGAGCCGAGCATTCAGGCGGTTTTTGTGGACTTCGGGTTCCCGAAGAACGGTTTCCTGCACGTTTCCGACGTGCAGCCGCAGTACTTCCCCGCCCGGGGCAAGGGCGGCGAGGACATCGGCCGCAAGACCCCGCGGCATGCCCGCCCGCTCATCCAGCATTGCTTCCGGCGGGGACAGGAAGTGATCGTGCAGATCACCAAGGAGGGGGTGGGGACCAAGGGACCCACGCTGACGACGTACCTGTCCATCCCCGGTCGCTACCTGGTGATGATGCCGGGGATGAGCCGGCACGGGGTGTCGCGGAAGATCGAGGATGAGATCGAGCGGCGCAAGATGCGGGAGCAACTGGCCGAACTGAAGCTGCCGCCCGACATGGGCTTCATCATGCGTACGGCCGGGGTGGGACACTCCAAGCGCGAGCTGCAACACGACCTGAACTACCTGCTGCGTTTGTGGAAGACGGTGGTCGAGCGGATCAAGACGCAGCCGACGCCGGCCGAGCTGTACCGTGAGTCCGACCTGGTGACCCGCACGATCCGGGACGTCTATACGTCGGACTTCCGCCGGGTGGTGGTGGACGACAAGGCGACGGCGGAGAAGGTGCGGGAGTTCCTGCGAATTGCCATGCCGCGCACGAAGGCCGTGGTCGAGGAGCACACCGAGCGCGAGCCGCTGTTTCATCACCTGGGGATCGAGGAGGAGATCGAGCGGATTCACCTGCGGCACGTGCCGCTGGCTTCGGGGGGTTCGCTGGTGATCGAGCCGACCGAGGCCATGGTGGCCATCGACGTCAACAGCGGTCGCTTCCGGGCGGTGGAGGACGCGGAGGAGAGCGCGCTGAAGATCAACCTGGAAGCGGCTGCCGAGATCGCGCGGCAACTGCGTTTGCGCGACCTGGGCGGGCTGATCGTGTGCGACTTCATTGACATGCGCGAGGAGCGCAACAAGCGCAAGGTGGAACGGGCGTTGCGCGACGCCCTCAAGAGCCACAAGGAGCGGGCCCGCATCCTGCGCATCAGCTCGTTCGGGCTGGTGGAAATGACGCGGCAGCGGCAGCGGCCGTCGATCACCCGCAACCTGTACCACGAGTGCCCCCACTGCAAGGGGCGGGGGCTGGTGAAGATGTCCGACTCGGTGGCCCTGGACGCCATGCGGGTCATCCAACTGGCGGTCCATCACAAGGACGTGCAGCGGGTCATCGTCACTCTGTCCCACGAGATGGCGTTCCGGCTGCTCAACCGCAAACGGGCGGCGATCCACCAGGTGGAGACGGAGACGGGCAAGGTGGTGGCGGTCCAGGGCAGCGACTCCTTCGCCAGTGACCAGATGGAATACCGCTGCGAGGACCGCCAGGGGCAACCGGTGGTGCTGACCACCCACGCGGCGGTACCGGCAGGACGCGGTTGAGGCGGCGCCTCGCCGGCGAGCAGGTGCATGGCTCAGGAGAGGCCCAATCCGATCCGGGAATGGCTGACGGTGGCGCGCGCCCACGCCCCGATCTGGCGTGAACACCTGGGGACTTGGGGACGGGCGGTACGGGAGAATCCGCGGCTGCTCTGGGAGACGCCGGCGGCGCGCTACGGGTTGTACGCGGTGGCGGCGGTGCTGCTGCTGTGGGTGGGCAGCGCCGTAGCCAACCGGCTGGCGACGCCGGTGGACCCGGAGACCCGGGTGGCGGCCGCGACGTTCGACTACCACGTCATCTGCACCAATCCGGAATGCGGACAACACTTCATTCTGCGTCGCCCCAAGAGTTTCAGCGATTTCCCGGTGCGCTGTCCGAAGTGTGAGCAGCGCACCGGCATGCGGGCGTTGCCCTGCAACTCCGCGACCTGTCGCGGCAAGTGGGTGGTCCCGCAGGTGCAGGGCAGCGAGCAGCGCTGTCCACAATGCGGGGCCTTGCTGAAGCCCTGACGCAGCGCGGCGGCGCCCGCTGCATGGTGGGCATTCCCCTCAATGTGAGAAACCCGATAAAAGGCACGCTGTGACGGTCGCAAGATTGTGGTCGGGGCTGCTGACCCGGCGCGTCTGGGCCCGGCCGCACCCGCGCTGGACTTTGGCCGATGTACAGGCGGAACCTGCTCGGGCGTCCGGGTCCTGCCTCCCTTCCCTGACGGACGTGCCCGACAGGCGGGGGGGCGGGGTGAATCTGGAGGCGGTACGGTCGGTTCCTGACCGGACCGGTGCAGCCAACGGCCTCTGCGAGTCGGCGGTTCGTAGTGCCTGGGCGCCCCACGCCGGCACTGGAGTTCTTCCGCAGCAAGCAGTCGCCGGCGACCGCGCGCGGTGCCCGCCGGTAGCCGATGCCGACCGTGCCGTCAGCCACCTGGCGGAACGGAAAGGCCCATGCGCACGCCGGACACCATTCCTCACACGCCCCTGCGTCACGGCCTTACGGTCATGCTGCTCGTGCTGGTGCCGCTCGGTGCGCTCTGGACGTTGCAGTCTTATCGGGAGTACCTGGCCGATGTCCGCGGACTGGAGGAGCGCTACCTGGAGGAGAGCAAGGCGTCGATTCAGCAGGAAGTCCGCGGGGCCCTGGACTTTATTGCGTACATGCGCTCCCAGGCGGAATCGCGGGTAAGGGAGAGCATCCGGCAGCGGGTCTATGAGGCCCACGCGGTGGCCACGCACCTCCACGAGCAGTACCAGCAGCAGTTGGAGCCGGAGCAGATCAAGGCCCTCGTGCGGGAAACCCTGCGTCCGGTCCGCTTCCACAACGGGCGCGGGTACTACTTCGCCACATCCCTGGACGGCGTCGAGCAGCTCTTCGCCGACCGGCCGGAGTTGGAGGGGAAGAACCTGCTCGACATCCAGGATGCCCGCGGCCGCTACGTCATCCGCGACATGATCAAGATTGCCCGAAGCCAGCAGGAAGGCTTCTACACTTACAACTGGACCAGGCCCGACGCCGCCGGGGGGGACTTCCAGAAGATATCCTTCATCAAATACTTCGCCCCCTTCGACTGGTTCCTGGGCACCGGGGAGTACGTGGCGGATACCGAGCAGGAGATCCAGAACGAGGTCGTCAGCCGCCTGGCGAAGATCCGCTGGAGCATGGACGGGTATCTGTTCGTCGTCCGGTATGACGGCGTCTCGGTCTGCCACATTGATCCGAAGCTCGTCGGCGTCGATCTGCTCCCCATCACCGATCCCAACGGCGTGGAGATCATCAGGGAACTGACCCGCCTCGCGCGCCAGGGCGGCGGGTTTCTGCGCTACGTGTGGGCCAAGCCCAGCACCCAATCTCCCATGGCCAAGTTGGCCTACGCCGAAGCCTACGAGCCCTGGCAATGGATCGTCGCCACCGGAGTGTATCTGGACGATTTGCAGGACGTCCTGGCCGAGAAGAAGGACCGTTTGCGGCGGCAGTTGCTCGCGGCGCTGTTGCCCGTTACCGGGTTGCTGCTGCTGGGTATGGTGCTGACCGTGAGCCTGTCCGTGCGTCTGACGCGGCGCCTGCGCCGGGAGTTCGCCGTCTTCGACCGGTTCTTCAGCGAGGCTACTCCCGGCGCCGTGGGCATCGACGAGAACCTGTTGGGCTTCGCCGAACTACGCGGGCTGGCGCAGGCCGCCAACCAGATGGCCACCCGTCAGCGCCACGCGGAGGCGGCCCTCCGTGCCGGCGAGGAAGAGCTCCGCACCGTGGTCCACGCCGCGCTGGACGCGATGATCGCCATCGACCAGGACGGACGGATCACGCTGTTCAACCCGGCCGCGGAGCGCATGTTCGGCTGGTCGGGAGGCGAACTGCTCGGTAAGTCGCTCGAACCCCTGTTGCCGCCCGAGCACCGCGACCCGCATCCCGGGTACGTGAAGGGATACTTCAGTTGCGGAGAGCCCTGCGGCGCCATCGGCAAGATCGTGCAACTTACGGCTCGGCACCGCGACGGCCGGCCGCTCGCCATCGAGCTGTCGCTCTCCACCGGTGAACGGTCCGGGCGGCGCTTCGCCCTGGCGGCCATTCGAGACATCACCGCCCGCAAGCAGGCGGAGCAGGCCCTGCAGCAACACGCGGCCGCGCTGAAGTCGGCCAACATGGAGCTCGAGGCCCAGCGCCAGCAGTTGATCGCGCAGCGCCAGGAACTGCAAGCTATCAACGAGGAACTGGCGCGGGCCAAGGTCGAGGCGGAGGCGGCCAATCTCACCAAGAGTGAGTTCCTGGCGAACATGAGCCATGAAATCCGCACACCCATGACGGCCATCCTCGGCTTCACCGAGGCGCTGCTGGATACCGATATGCCCGAAGCACAGCGTGGCGACGCGCTGCACATTATCCGCCGTAATGGTGAGTACCTGCTACGCATCCTCAACGACATTCTCGACCTGTCCAAGATTGAGGCGGGCAGAATGACGGTCGAGAACGTCCGTTGCGCCGTCAAGGACCTGGTGGCAGAGGTGGCCGCCCTCGCCCGCGTCCGGGCGGACGCCAAGGGGCTGCAACTGCGAACTTACTGCCTGACGTCCATCCCTGAGACCATCGAGACCGATCCGACGCGCCTGCGCCAGGTGCTCCTCAACCTGCTCAGCAACGCCATCAAGTTCACGGAGCAAGGGGCGGTGCGTCTGGAGATCAGCCTCGACCGGACGGAGCCGTGCCCACGAATGCAATTCGACGTCGTGGACACGGGCATCGGGATGACGCCCGCGCAGGCGGAGCGCCTGTTTGAGCCCTTCACGCAGGCGGACACCTCCACCACGCGGGAGTACGGCGGTACCGGCCTGGGGCTGACCATCAGTCGCCGGCTGGCGGGTCTGCTGGGCGGGGATGTCCGCGTCGCTCAGACGCAACCGGGCGGCGGCACGCGCATGCGCGCCGTCATTGCCACCGGGCCCCTGGAGGGCATTCCGCTGCTGGACGAAGCAGCCCTCGGAGCACCCGCCGCTGTCGCCGCAGCCCCGCCGCCGACCCAGGCGCCCGCCGTGTCGTTGCCGCCCTGTCGCATCCTGCTGGCCGAAGACGGCCCCGACAACCGCACGCTGCTGTGCCACCTGTTACGTCACGCCGGGGCGAAGGTGACGGCCGTCCACAACGGACAGTTGGCCGTCGAGAGCGTCACCACCGCCCAGCGCGGCGGGCAGACCTTCGACGTGATCCTCATGGACATGCAGATGCCCGTGCTGGACGGCTACGATGCCACCCGGGCCCTGAGGGCGCAGGGGTACGCCGGCCTCATCATCGCCCTTACCGCCCATGCCATGGCCGGCGACCGCCAGAAGTGCCTGGCCGCCGGCTGCGATGACTACCTCACCAAACCGGTTAACCGCCATGACCTGCTTGGAATCATCCGCCGGCATCTCAGCATCCCGGCCGGCCGGCCCGAGACGGTCGCCGCAGAATAGGACCACGCGAATGGGAAACTGGGATGGCATGCCCAAGCCGAAGGCGCCGGCATGCTGTTGCAGCGGCCGGTCGGCGGGAAGGCAGGGCGGCGCTGTGCTTGGCCATGCTACCCTGGCCTCGTCGTCGGTTTCCCTGCTGCGTGGAGCTGTTTAGCACCGACGCTGCCACGACCGACTTCTGACCTTCGTTGGCGCACCTTCCTTGCCTGCGACCTCCCGCCCCGTGAGCGGCAGCAAGCGAACACCGACGGCGGATGCAGCCCGGTCCAACATTGCTGTGTGCGTGCGTGCCGAGTGCCCCTCGCTGGCGCTCGGCCTCGGAAGGTGTGCGGCTCTGCGGCCCTGAAAGGGCCGACGTTCGTTGCCAGGGGTTTCCAACTCCTGGTGATGGGCGTCTGCTTCCTGATTTCCATATGAGCCCCGGAGGGGCGACGGATGGTGGCGTGCAGTGCCGCGTTGTGCTCACGTCCGTCGCCCCTCCGGGGCTTACATAATAGATGAGGTAATGCTGCCGGTTCCCCAGGGCTTCCGCCCTGGGCTACCGACTTGCACCCCCTTCGGGGGTACACGGCGTTGCCTGCCTGCTCGCGTCCGCCCGGGCTCGGAGGAGGGGTGTCCGCCACGTGGCAACGGACGACCGGGCACTGAGAACGGATGGCTCAACGCTGACAACCTGTGGCTGAAGGCTGACAGCTTAAAGCTGACGGCATATAGCTGGTAGCTTCAAGCTGACAGCTTATAGCTTTGAGCTTATAGCTGCGAGCTTGCGGCTGTTGGCTCCTACGGACACTCGCCGCAACTGAGGCTGCTGACGGCGGCCGCACAGGCGGCGGTCCAGGTGGTCTGGCAGCATTCCGGCAGGGCGGCGCAGACGCAGGCCATGATGTCCGGGTGGGTGCAGCCAGGGTCGTAGTGGGCCTCGCAGCAGTTGTGATCGTCGATGGTCACGACGGTGCCCATCGCGTTCTGGAAGAGCGCGAAGTCGGCTAAGTCCACGTCGCGGTCGTGCTGCATATCCAGAAACCGGCAATCACAGAGTCGGTCCGTCTCGACGGGCCCGGTCAGACAGTCCGCCCAGGGAACATAGTCGTCCACGTCCACGTCCAGGTCAAAGTCTGTGTCGCCGTTGCGAATCCGCCGGAGCATCCGCACGTCGCTGCCCCAAATCCCTATCATCCAAGCCATTTCGCCGGCGTCGTTGATATCCCCATCGGTGTTCCAGAAGGGATCGTCGCTGAGCTGGTAGAACATGCCGTCCACGTAGCACCACACCTGCCAGGTTTCGCTATCGTCGTGCCAGCGGAGGAAGAAGATGTCGCCGTGGTTGTTGATGGCCGGGTTGCGCCCCCAGGGCGTGATGATGGTCGCGGTGCCCGCCAGCCAGGTCCACAATTCGATCCCACTGGGCCCCCCCCAGACCACTTGGCCCCGGTTGTTGATGGCAGGGCCTCGCGGCTCGGGCGGGTCCTGATGGTCCGGGAGCGTGGCAAGGAGCCCGTTGCGGTAGACCACGATGCTGGATTCCCAGGGATTCAAGCAGAAGTTGTACCTGGTCCAAGCCAGCACGTCGGCGTCATTGATGCACGGCATGGAGTTGGAGAACCCATTGTTGCTGACTTGGCTGACGTCTTGTCCATTGTAGAAGAAGACTTCTGCGCGGGCATCGCCGCAATCGTCCCCGAACCAGCGGTACCAGGTGATGTGCCCCAGATTGTTAATCCGGGGATCGCAGTCGTCCACCGAGGGGGTCGTGATGTGCGTGTACCCTCCATTGGCATAGCGGACGATCGCCAGGGCGGCGTCTAGGGTCGCCCCCGCACTCCAGACAATCACCCCCTCGTCGTTGATGTCGGGGTAGTAGTTCCGGGGCCCCGCCTCCGGAATGCCGGTCGTTCGACCGTTGTCGTAGAGGACGATGCGTGAAGTTCGATCTGGCCGGTACTTAGTGTACCCAACCTCGCCGCAGTTGTTCATTTGCACGTAGTGGTCATCGTCGGAATCATTGGTTACGTGAACGATCTCGAACCCGGGGGGAATGTTGACCCCGGCGTGGGCGGTGCGCGCGGCGCACAGAAGGAGCAGGACGCCCAACATCACCGGGGACGCCGCGTTCCGAGGCCGAGCGGCAGCGAGGGGGCAATGGACGCCGGTACAACCCGATCGCCCAGAGCCCGAGCGGAAACGAGCAGGCACCACCGATGACATACCCGCGGAGGGTCCATGTGGCGCGACGAAGGAGTTCAGCCTCGATTGCACGGCTATTCCTCACAATGACGCCATGGAGGTGCAACGAACACCTCTATTGTACCAGCACCTCTCACCCCCCGGCAAGGGGAGATTACTCCTCGCTGCCGCTCGGAATCGGACGGCGTAGCCCCACTTACTGGCAGCTCCCGCCGAAGCTCGCGGACTTCTCCCGGGCCACCCAGATCCGCGAGCCTGCGTCGCTGCCCAGGTGGTTGTTCACGCCCTCCACTGTCAGCTCCCCCGTGGTGCAGAAGTTCGCGTCGATCTGGAGCAGACCCTTGCTTACCTCCACGTCCCCCGTCAGGGCCGTACAGTCCGCCTTGATCCAGATCACCGCGTCAGGGTCGTCCGATATGCGCCAGGTTGCACTGCCGCCCACCTCGACATCCACCTCCAGCACCCCTACCTGCGCAGGATCACTCCGGACGAACTCGTTGAACCACTCTCCGTTCCCGGCTTTGGGGTAGCCGGAGAGCTTCATGACGCCCCCGGCCCGGCCGACTCCGAACCGGGCGTTGTTGACCAGCTTCGCCTGGACATCGATCTGTCCGTACACCGTCAGGGGCTGCTCCCCGTCGCTCTGGAACGTCACCTGGTCCGCGAGACCCACGGTGGTGATCAGCCCCGGGTTGGGCCCTTGGGCGCAGTACCCACTACTGCCGGCGTTGGGCGCCCCGGAGATGCTCGCAGCCTCACCCGTGATGGTCACGTCGTTGCCCGCGATACGCAGCTCGCCGGCTCCGCACGGCGCCAGCCCGCTCCCGTTCTGGTAGTAGAACTGGATGCAGGCACCGTCGATATCCCCAGAGGTGTACACCGTCAATCTGCCAGCCTGGCAGATGAATAGCCCGAGCCCTCAGTGCCCGGTTCCCCGGACCCGGAGCGTCCCGACGTTCCGCGCGTCGGTGAGGTAGCAGACCACCGGGATGACCTCGCCGTTGCTGTCTTGTCCGATGACGGCCGTGTCGTCCGCGTCCGGCGTGCCGTAGGGGTCCCAGTTGTTCGGGTCGTTCCAGTTGCCTACGTACACGTCGAAGTAGTACGTCGTACCGAGCGCCACCTGCGTGGCGCCCAGCATCACTAGAGTTCCGATGATCGCACACCGATGTCGTACTTGCATGGGTGATGTCCCCTTTACTCGTAATTCCGCAACCTCCACTTGCGCGAACCCATCCGTGCGGCGCGGAAGCGCTGCGCAGGTGTGCAGCGCAGCCCACACCGTCTCCCTGACAGCCTACTGCGTCTTGATGGTGGCGTTCTCGAACACGGTCACGGTGGTGTACGAGGCTCCGCTGGGCGCCGGGCCCGCGATCGTGAGGCTGTCCGCCGTGAGCGTCGCCGTCCCGCCGGCCGAGTAGAAGTCCCGGCTGCTGTTGATCGTCAGATCGTCGATCTGCTCCGTGATCAGCCCGACGTACAGACCGTCCGCCCCGGCCGGGAAGAGCGCGTCGTCGTTGGTCGTGCAGGGGGAGCCGCATTGCGCCCACGGGTCGCCGCCGGACCAGTTTTCGGTGTTGTTCCAGTTGTCGTCCCCCCCGCGGGCCGTCCAGGTGTACAGCGAGCCCAGGCACGCGGCCGCGCTGCCGCCGAAGATGAGGGCTCCCACGATCCAATCCTTGCGTGTCATTGTGGAACCTCCACGGAAGTGCAGGGGCGCCGGCGTTGGCAACACCGTGTTCCACGCCGAACACCCGTTGAGATCCACTGCGCCGCTGCCGCACGATGCGTCGAGCGGCACCCTAACCCCTGACCGACATGCCCCAGGTTCAAGGTACCGCGTC
>Ga0209096_1000765_pt1 | contig 39259 bp, 32 predicted proteins | sample AD_UKC034_MetaG_FD_184407 | JGI IMG/M metagenome (GOLD analysis project Ga0209096, IMG submission 184407) | Active sludge microbial communities of municipal wastewater-treating anaerobic digesters from USA - AD_UKC034_MetaG (SPAdes) (version 2) | ecosystem: Engineered > Bioreactor > Anaerobic >...
TTCTCAGCATCATCCACCCAAAGTGCAAGCACTTTTACACCATCACCATGCTGTGCTACGTGCTTTGTTATTTCACTGTCGGGATGCATTGCACTGCTAAGTACAAAACGAATTTTACCTTGCTGCAAAACGTATGATGCACGATCGCGAACACCCGTTTCGGGGCCAGCGTATGCTATTAGTTCATAACCCCAGGCTGACTGATAATAATATGCCGATTGTTTGGCATTGCCCACATAGAATTCAATGTGGTCTGTACCGTTTAAAGGAAGAAAATCTTCTGCCATGATAATTTGTATTAATAATAAGATACAAAAATACGCATTTTAAAAATAAATAATCCACCCTTTTGCACTAAATAAATTCACCTAAATTCGCAGACTTATTACCCCAAATCAGATTGAGTAGCAGCATCACACGTTTTGTTCAGTTTCTGGTCAAAAAACCTCTGTTTTTGATTCTTTTGCTATCCGTTATAGCTTTTTTCACTTATAATGGTATCCGAAATCTCCGGATTACTGAAGATATTTTTGCCGCTTTGCCCAAAGGGAAACAATTTCAGCAATTTAACAGCTTAATCGAAACAAAGAATATTTCGAATCAGGTATTGTTTTCGATTGAAACCGGTGGAAATAATGACCCTGATTTTCACCAACAGCTTATTGATGAAGCAGCAGTTCTGCTCGACTCTGCATGCAAAAATTATCTGACAGACATACGTGCCACACGTCCTGATATCCAGCAAGAAGTTTACGATTATTATTATTCAGCTTTTCCTGCTTTTATTGATTCTGGTTATTATAGTCATATTGACTCCTGCATAACAACTGAAAAAATAAAACAGTCCGTCAGTGAAAGTTATCAGCGGCTGCTTTCTCCGGCAGGATTGTTTGCCAAAGAGTTTTTAGTGAATGACCCACTGAATATTACAACTCCTTTTTTTAAACAACTGAATGAAACTGCCAACAGTAATCATATTGTTCTTGAAGATGGAATTGTTTATACAGAAGGAAAAAAGAGTATGTTGATTAATGCACGATTGGCTTTCAGCACTAAAAACTCTGAAGCAAATATTGCACTAAGTAAATCACTGAAATCATTAGAGCAACAATGGGACAAGAAATATCCACAGAATCAGCTCACACACTTTGGCACTTTTGAAATAGCTGCTCAAAATGCCATTCAGATAAAAAAAGATACCACTCTGACGATAACACTTTCGCTGATTCTGATTTTATTGATTCTGATTTTATACTACCGGAAACTTTCGGTTCCGTTACTGTTTATCACTCCCGGAATTTTTGGTGGTTTTTTAGCATTAGGTGTGATGGGCTATCTGCGACCTGAGATTTCGGCAATCTCACTTGCCACAGGTGCTATTGTTTTGGGAATTATTCTCGATTATTCTTTTCATTTTTTTACACATCTGCAACATACCCGCTCTCTTACCACAACCATTCGCGAAATAAGTTTACCGTTACTTACCGGAAGCACAACTACCGTCCTTGCTCTTGTAGCTCTCAATTTCACAAGTTCAGTTATTCTTCGTGATTTTGGTTTGTTTGCATCCGTTGCGCTTGCAGGATCTGCTATATTCACCATGGTTGGGTTGCCCGTACTTATCAGGCTCACTCATTTTAATTATAAAACATTCACACCTCGGCACATTCCTTTAAACCTAACCACTTTCCACAGAAAAGCAGCACGATGGATTCTGATTTCAACAGGAATAATCACAGTGTTTTTTCTGTATCACTCCTTTGATGTGAAATTTAATTCAGATGTTGAATCGCTCAGCATCCACTCCGACAATCTCATTCAAAAAGAAAATGAATTAACAGGACTAAATCCTGTCACTGAAAAAAAATTATACGTCCTGGCTATTGATTCCAGTGCTGAAAAAGCTTCTGAATCCAATTACGAAGCATATCAGACCTTAATTCACCTGTTACTTAACAAAAAAGTAACCAATGTAGTATCCGCTGCCAACTTCGACATTCCCCAAACCGTTGCGAATAGAAATCTAAAACATTGGAAAAATTACTGGACCTCGCATAAGCAAAACGTCATTGATCAACTGAATAAGGATGCCTCGCAAGCCGGTTTCTCCGAAAATGCATTCCATCATTTTGAACAGTTGCTCAACACTGACTCATTAAGACTGAACAATACTGAAATGCTTCAGAAAACCGGATTGGAAAATTTAGTAAGTACTGACAATGGAAAGACTACCTACATCACCACTTTCAATGTGCCTGTTGCTTATAAAGATTCTGTAAAAAATTTACTGAAACAAATTCCCGGCATCACTGTATTTGACCGCAGCGAAACTGCTTCCATACTTCTCGAAACCGTTAGTACTGATTTCAATTTCTTACTGTTTGTCACTGCAGGAATCGTTTTTCTGACGTTACTTATCATCTATGGCCGCATTGAACTGACACTTCTTGCTTATCTGCCAATGGTGATAACCTGGATTTGGATTCTTGGAATTGCTGCAATTGTCCCTATTGAATTTAATTTTGTCAATATTGTTATAGCCACATTTATTTTTGGTCTTGGTGACGACTTCAGTATTTTCGTAACAGATGGATTGCTGAGCCGGTATAAGTTCAACAAGGACAGTTTAGCATCCTATCAGTCGGCCATACTTCTTTCAGCACTTACAGTCATCATTGGCACAGGTGTGTTATTCTTCGCAGAGCATCCTGCCATTCACTCGGTAGCAGCCATAAGTGTTATTGGCATCATCTGTATTCTTATTATTTCATTCACGTTGCAGCCGATTCTTTTTAATCTTTTTGTTCAAAACAGAATTGCTAAAAAAAGAACTCCCATTCCATTCTTTCAGCTTTGCATGTCGGTGTTTTGCTTTACTTATTTTATCTTAGGTTGCTTATTATTTTACCCTGTTCTGCTTATCATCCGTATCTTCCCTGCACCATCATCAACAAAAAAGAAATGGGTGAATTATCTGACTTCAAAATTTGCAGCTTCCGTTTTATACTCCGGCATTCATGTACGCAAACGTTTTTATAATTTAAATGATTTGGATTTCAGCAAACCGTCCATTATCATAGCCAATCATTCTTCCTTCCTCGACATACTTTTGATGCTCATGCTGAATCCTAAAGTGATTATTATGGTGAAAGACTGGGTTTACAAATCTCCGCTTTTTGGTTCTGTAGTGCGATATGTTGGCTACATCTACTCAGAAACCGGCACTGATGAAAACATTGCTGAAATAAAATCCAAAATGGATGAGGGATATTCCATCATGATTTTCCCGGAAGGCTCTCGTTCTGAAGATGACACTATTCACCGTTTTCACAGAGGAGCATTTTATCTTGCAGAAAAATTACATGCAGATATTCAGCCTGTGCTCATTCATGGCGCATCAGAAGTTTCACCTAAGAAAGAAATGCTGGTAAAAGAAGGCGCATTGAATGTAAAAGCACTTCCAAGAATAAAAGCTGAAGACAAATCATGGGGAGATGATTACAGAAGTCGCCAAAAAAGTATTTCAGCATACTTTAAGAAACAACATGCACTGTTTAAAGATGAAATGGAAGACGCAGACTATCTGTGGCGCAAAGTTTATTACAACTACATCTTCAAAGGTCCTGTGGTGGAATGGTATGGCAGAGTAAAATGGGTGTTGGAAAAAAAGAATTATGATTTTTATAATCAGCAAATCGGTAATCGTAAGTTTATTTGTGATTTGGGCTGTGGCTATGGCTATTTTGACTATTTCCTTCATTACAAAAATCCTGAAAGAGTAATTACAGCAGTAGATTATGATGATGAAAAAATTGAGATTGCAGCAAATGGTTACAACAAGACCAACAATCTTCAGTTCGTTCAGGCTGATGTTGACACATACACCGTTCCGCAATCGGATGCTATTTTCCTGAATGATGTTTTGCATTATCTTACCCCGGAAAAACAACAGCACTTATTGGAAAAATGTATTGAAGCACTTTCTCCTGAGGGAATTCTGTTCATCAGAGACGGAATTACCAATAACCGTAAACACAAATTCACTAAGATTACTGAATATTTGTCAACAAAATTTTTCAGATTTAACAAGAAAACCAATGAACTGCATTTTTTCAGCTCAGATAAAATCACATCACTGGCAAACAAATTCAATTTGAAAACAGAGAATCATAGTCATTCACAAAGCACTTCCAACATGTTATTTATTCTTCGCAAATGAGTAAGGACACAGATAAAATATTCGACTTTGTCATCATTGGCAGTGGCTTTGGAGGAATGTGTTGTGCCTATATTCTTGCTGATGAAGGATATTCTGTAGCCTTGTTAGAGAAAAATATTCAGTATGGTGGCTGCCTGCAAATTTTCAGTCGCGATAAGTTTATTCTGGATACCGGTTTGCATTACATCGGTGGATTTGATCCCGGACAAAATCTGAATACCATCTTTCATTACCTCGGATTAGCCGACAAAATGAAATTTCATCGCATGGATGAAAATGGTTTTGATATCATAAGTTTCAGCGATGGCAGAAAGTTTAAGCATGGAATGGGTTATGAAAATTTTATTCAGCAACTGGTTAAAGATTTTCCTGAAGAAGAAAAAGCTATTCATGCTTTTTGTAAAAAGATACAGGAAGTGTGTAAACAGTTCCCGATTTATCATCTGAAAGACGAACAGGCTGAAAACTACCTCGATGTTGAAGTAAGAGGCGAGAATGCTCATGACTATATTGCTTCGATTACAAACAATATTGCTTTAAGAAATGTATTGGCAGGAAACAACATGTTGTATGCCGGTGTGAAAGAAAAAACACCTTTGTTTGTTCTTGCACTGATATTTAACAGTTACATCTGCGGAAGTTATAAAATTGTTACCGGAGGTGCTCAGTTAATTCGTCAGTTTTCGCAAAGATTGCGCGAAAAAGGAGTTAAGAAAATGAATCGTCATAAAGTTGTATCTGCGGTATATGACGGCAATAAGATTTCAGCTCTGAAAACTGATACCGGAGAAACTATTTACGGCAAAAATTTTATCTCCGCCATTCATCCCTCCGCTACTATTGATATTTTCGGCCAGGAAAATTTTTATCCTGCTTTTGTAAAAAGAATTAATAATCTGGAGAACACAACTTCCTCTTTTATTGTTCAACTCACTTTCAAACCCTACTCCTTCCCCTACCTTAATCACAATATTTATCATTACTTTACTGATGATGTGTGGGAAACGATTAATTATTCTGGCGAGGAGTGGCCATTAGGTTTTTATCTCACTACTCCTGTACCTGTGAAGAATAAGTCATTTGCTGAATCGCTTACGGTTATGTGTTATATGCAACCTGAAGATGTGGCTCCATGGGTAAACACTTTCAACTCTACCGTTCATCCCGGCAGCCGTGGTGACGATTATGAGAAATTCAAAAAACAGAAAGAAGAATTGGTAATAAAAAAATTAGAAACTCTTTACCCCGGAATCCGAAATTCAATATTACATGTTTACAGTTCATCTCCTCTTACTTTCAGAGATTATACCAACTCTGTAAATGGCTCTATTTATGGAATATTAAAGAACAGTAATTCTCCGCTTTCAACAGTCATAAATTCACGTACCAAAATCCCTAATCTCTATCTTTCCGGTCAAAATTTAATTTTTCATGGTGTGCTTGGCACATCAATTGGAGCCATTGTAACCTGTTTTGAATTTGTAAATCGCAAAAAACTGATGGAAAAAATAAATTCTTTTTCACAGTTGATTTAAATCCTTTGATTACAATTTTGAGAAAAATATATTTGCAGCCTTCTTAAAGAAAATATGGAACAAGTTGACGTTTTGATTATTGGCGCAGGACCTGCAGGCGCTGTATCATCTGCATGGCTGAATAAGAATAAATATAAAGTACTGGTACTTGAAAAACAAAAATTCCCACGTTTTGTGATTGGTGAAAGTTTACTTCCTCATTGTATGGATCATCTAGCTGAAGTTGGCTTTATTGATAATGTTAAAAAACATGGCTTTCAGATTAAAACAGGAGCTTCGTTTTACAGAGGCGATCATAAAACAGATTTTTTGTTTGCCGATCAGTTTACCAATGGATGGAGTTGGACCTGGCAGGTGAAGCGTGCCGACTTCGATAACATTCTAATCAATTCTGCCATAGAACAAGGTGTTCCTGTAAAATTTGAGTGTGAAGTAAAAACTGTAGAAAGCAACGACACTGTGCAAGTGACCACCTACACCGATAATTCCGGAAAAACGCATACCGTTAAATCTCGGTTTATCATTGATGCCAGTGGATACGGTCGTGTATTACCACGTATGTTTAACCTTGACGCACCTGTAAGTACACCACCGAGAGGGGCTGTATTTTGCCACATACAGGATACTAAACGCAAGCCTGAAGAAAGTGGTAATATTTTTATCCATTCATTTAACGAAAATTCTGCATGGATTTGGGTGATTCCATTCAGCGACCAAACCACTTCCATCGGTGTAGTGAGCGACAGCAGTTTGGTGCAAGATTTTTATGCTGACAATGGCGCTAAATTTTTACAACATATCAGAAATTTTCCTGAGCTGAAAGGGAGATTCACTTCTGAAAAAACCGTTTTTGAACCTCGAACCATATTAAATTATGCAGTAGGTGTGAAACAACTTTTCGGACCCGGCTATGTGCTTTGCGGTAACAGCACTGAATTTCTTGATCCTGTTTTTTCATCAGGGGTTACTCTTGCTACCGGCTCAGGTATTCGGGCTGCTAAACTCACTCATAAAACACTCTCAGGTGAAAAAGTTGACTGGATGAACGATTACGAAAACATTCTCCGCAGAGGAATAGATGTGTTCAGAACATTTGTTTTAGGATGGTACAATGGTGATATGCAAACTATCATCTATTCTAAAACGATGGACCCGGAACTCAAACGTCAGATTTGTTCAGTACTGGCAGGTTATGTGTGGGACGAAAACAATCCTGTTGTCAAAAAACATAAAACACTTGTGCCAACCTTAGCCAAGGTTATAAAAATTAACCAGAGTGACCCTGTATAATAATCCGGACTAAAAAAACTTTCTTACACGTTCGCGGATAAACTCATGCTTGCTCACCTGCCTTAGTGCAAAATTGATAAGCCACTCTCTGTCCGCAGTTAGTTTTTGCATGAACCGCTGAATACGCAAATCTTTTAAAAGTTTGTTGTAAACCATTTGATCATACAATTGGTTATACTTCGCATCAAAACATTGCTTTTCAAAACAGGAAATCAGATGCAGTGCTGCAAACCTTCCGCTTATCATGGCATTGCCTATCCCCTCGCCAGTGGCAGGATTTATCAGCGATGCTGCATCGCCACATAACAAAAAGCGCTCACCGGAAATCGGATTTTTTCTGCCGCCACATGCAAGTCCAAAACCTGAAATCACATCATCTGTTGTAGCATGTTCAAAACGTTTTGCAAAACGTTCGCTTGCTATGATTTGCTTCAGAGCCTTTTTCAAATCTGTTGAATGACGTGAGATATATTTATTCACCATACCGAATCCCACATTGGCCATGTTGTTTTTCATAGGGAAAATCCAGAAATATCCGGGCATAAATCCTTTTACAATATGTATTTCGAGAAGTTGGTGATTTAAATCTGAAACATTGGAATAATAAGCTCTTACTGCAGCAATATTTTCGTGCTTGCGTATGAATGGCTCTGCAAGATTTTTTCTTACCTGAGAATTGGTACCGTCACAGCCAACTATCATTTTTGCTTGAATAAACTTACCATCAGCAAATTCAATTCTCACACCATGGGTTGAAGTTTCAATTGTTTTGATCTCCGATTTCAGGAAAGAAGTAGTTGTTTGATTTACTTCAAGTACTGTACTGAACAAAAAATGGTCAAAGTCTATTCTCCTGGATGCAAATCCTTTGGTAGAAAATGTAAGGTCGAATGATGATAAATCCGGTGAAACAAAACGGCATCCTTCAATGGTCAGTTTTTCAGAAAACGATTGTATAAAACGTTCTTTCAGTTGTGGGTCAATCAGATTAAGAACACGTTGAACATTGGATGGAATAGCATCTCCGCAAACTTTATCTCTTGGAAACGCTGATTTATCAATCCATGCAATGCGCAAACCTGAATCTTTAAGAGCCATCACACATGCCGAGCCTGCCGGCCCTGCACCCACTATGGCAACATCTACATCCTTTTCTGTTTGCAAAATGCAACCAAAAAAATTATTTCATGTTATGATAAACGCTCTGCACATCTTCATCGTCTTCCAAACGATCTATGAGCGCCATCACCTTTTGTTCCTGCTCTTCTGTAAGTTCTACCGTATTAAGTGGAACTCTCGTAAGTTCACTGCTCACAATCTCAATACCTCTGTCTTCAAGTGCCTTGGTCATTCCGCCAAAATCTTCGTAGCCGCTGTATAGATATACATTTCCGTCTTCTTCCCAAATTTCCTGTAAACCGAAATCTATTAATTCAAGCTCGAGTGATTCAAGGTCTTTGCCTTCTGCAGAAAATTTAAATAAACCTTTGCGGTCGAACATAAACGCCACCGAACCAGATGTGCCCAAGCTGCCTTCTTCTCTGTTGAAGTGCATACGTATGTTGGCAACGGTACGTGTAGAATTGTCAGTAGCCGTTTCAACCAGAATTGCCACACCAAAAGGAGCATAACCTTCGTAAGTTATTTCCTCATAGTCTTTCATGTCTTTGCTGGTAGCACGCTTGATGGCTGCATCAACACGGTCTTTGGGCATATTCAGTCCTTTGGCATTTTGTATAACCTGTCTGAGTTTGGGATTATAATGCGGGTCGGGGCCGCCTGCTTTCACAGCAATAGCAATCTCTTTCCCGATACGGGTAAACGCCTTAGCCATCTTGGCATAGCGGGCAAACATTTTGTGTTTTCTTTTTTCAAATACGCGTCCCATAATTTTTTCAGATAAATACTGACTGCAAAAATAACAATTCAGACAAGTTGACAAGCCAAAGGGTATTTGCACTATTTTTGCAGAGAGAAACAGAGTTCTTTCACATATATGGGGCCGAAAGGTTTCGACAGGTTGCGCAATAGGTGCGTAAGCATGCCGGGTGCTGTGAACACGACCCGTAAATCCCGATTCACAACTCGCTTAAATGGCGAAACAAACTACGCGCTTGCGGCTTAATTCTTCCAAGAAGAATTGCCTAATCGTGTCACCAGGTGGCACGACAAGCTGTCCCTCCTGAACTTACGTTCATAGAGTTCAGACCAGGGGCATCACAAATATGAACTGGTTGCTGTAGTGCTCTGATGCAGCAATAAGATTAAAGAGCTAAGGAAAAGGATGGTAAGCTTTCCGCCTTGCCATTTCCCTACAACTAAGCGAAAGATAAGCATGTAGAAAGCGTATTGATTCCAACTCTGGACGTGAGTTCAAATCTCACCGGCTCCACTATTTTTCTTAAACACTGTTTCGTTTAAAACTACTCCTCTCTCCTGAAAAATTCCATGTAATCTCCCTTTACATTTGCCTTGATGTATCTTCTGAAAATCAAAGGCACTGCTAAAATTCCTGACTATGTTCAGATGCGTGATGACAAGTTTAACCTCATCGCATATTTCAGAGCCGACAGACCGGAAAAAGCACTTGCCAAAGCAGGATATGCAGATAAGGAAGAACAGATTCTTAAAATTATAAACGAAATGCCGTTTGGCAAAATTCAAAAAATTGACTTATGACAACAGCAGAACATCCCATTGTATCATTGCATGATGCCAATATCTACGTAAAGAAAAATCTGATTCTTACAGGTGTAAATCTGCAGGTAAGTAAAAATGAATTCGTTTATCTGATTGGAAAAACAGGAAGTGGTAAAAGTTCATTATTGCGTGTGCTTTTTGGTGATATCAAACTCAATCAGGGCGATGGCAATGTTGCAGGTTATAATCTTGTAAAACTTCGTCAGCGCGATATTCCCTTCCTTCGCAGAAAACTGGGTATAGTTTTTCAGGATTTTCAGTTACTGAGTGATCGTACTGCCAAAGACAATCTGCTTTTTGTGCTGAAAGCAACAGGATGGCATGACAAAAATAAAATTGACGACCGCATCAACGAAGTTCTTCAGAAAGTTGGCCTGAGCACCAAAGGTTTTAAAATGCCACATGAACTTTCAGGAGGTGAACAGCAACGTCTGGCCATTGCACGTGCTTTGCTGAATGAGCCTGAACTGATTCTTGCAGATGAACCATCAGGAAATCTGGATCCTGAAACAAGCAATGAAATTATGAATCTGTTTTTTGAATTAAGCAAAACACGTTGTTCTGTGATTATGGCTACCCACAATTATTCTCTCATCGAAAGATTCCCTGCACGTATTATCCGCCTCGAAACAGGTAAGGTAATAGAGAACTGATTTTTTTATTACTTTTGGTTCTGTTCAATCAAAAATAAAATGAAAAGAACCGCCATCATATTATTAACTTTATTAAGTTCGGTGCCGGCATTTGCGCAGTTGGCATTCAACCCGCAGGTGGGAATTTCGGTTGCCCGATTACAATCGCTGGAAAGTGAAGAAAAAGGTAAAGCACGTGTAGGATGGCTGGCAGGTGCCGATTTCAGAATTGGAAGAAGATTTTATATACAACCCGGAATTTTTTACTGGAATACTTCTACTGCATATATCAATGACTCTTTGCAACTCGACACCCGCTTTAACCGAACGGATTTAAAATTAAACGGACGAATAGGCGTAAATATCATGGACGATGAAAATGCAAAATTCCGTTTCAGTGTAGGGCCAAGCTATAACATTCTTCTTTCCAACAGTGCTAAAAAAGATTCTCTTAGTAAAACTACGATTTCCGAACTGGAGAAAAACTTCAACAATGGTTTATTCAACATAGATGCTGCTTTTGGAATTGACTTCTGGTTGCTCACAGTTGAAGCAGGATACAGCCTGAGCCTCAGTGATGCCTGGAAGGACTTGGATTATTATAAATCCAATGCACGTTATGGAACATTTTATCTGAATGTTGGCATCGTGTTGGGCAATGCCACCTCCAGCAAACGTTAATGTGTCTTTACTTCAATAAAGGTATCTTTAAATTTACCGTTAAAGTTTTCCTGACCATAAACAAAAGTCCGTTTCACATCACGTGGAATACCTCCGGGCCCCCGTACTAACTCTGCAACATATATCTGCAGTCGTTTTGCATTATTCACCTTGATAATTTCAGCACTCTCAATGCGGGTACGCTTTTTATAACTGGCAACCATTTTGAAACGTTGCTCGTTGTAATGCATGCCATTTTCTGCGTCAGGAACTAAAATACAGGCATAATAAGTCAATGTGCTGTCAGCATTATTTATAATATTTCCGGGCTCAAAAATAGTGTAGGCATAAACAATTTTTTCATCACCGGTATTAAACTTATCTGCCAACAAATACTTTACGGTATGTGATTCGGCAGGTGCTATCCGATTTACAAAATCCTCAGGTGATTCGCCTTCTTTACGAATAAAATCCTGCGCTCCTGATAACAAGGGCAGCAAGAGTAATAAAATCAATGTTCTCATTTGCATATTCATTTTAGTGCAGTAAAAATAAATATTTAAAAATTAAATCTTATTCGCACCCAAACTATTTTTTCATCAGGAGCAGAAGCTGTTGTTCAAGCTCTTCGGTTTTCAGGCTTTCTCCTTTCATTACCAAATTAGCCTTCCGGTAAACGATTTTCCGTTTGTCCAACTCATTAATGATAAATTCCATCAGTTCCACATCACCTAAATGTCTGATCAATGGTCGCTCCTTTTTATGTTTGCCAATACGATGATAAATACTGCCGGGATGCATTTCAAGATATACAGTGATGCCGTTTTCATTCATCCATTGCATGTTTTCAGAATGGCAAGGCGTGCCTCCACCGGTTGACACCACTAAATTTTTTCTGCCGTCAAGCGACCTTAGCACTTCTGTTTCTTTACTTCTGAAATAAGACTCACCTTCTTCGTCAAAAATGGCAGTAATGGATTTACCTGCTATTAATTCAATGGTCTTATCCAAATCCACAAAATCATACTGCAGTCTGGCTGCAAGTTTTTTTCCTACAGTACTTTTTCCACTGCCCATAAAACCCACCAGAAAAATCAACATTTGTTTTTATTACTTAGCAGGGAATTTCATCCGGTAGTCCACGTCAACTTTCCCTATGGTAATGTCGCGGAGTTTTCCTTTCAGCAATTGTTTTTTCAGAGGCGAAAGTTTATCTACAAACAAAATACCTTCTATGTGGTCGTATTCATGCTGAATAACACGTGCAGCCAATCCGTCAAAAATTTCTTCGTGAGCTTCGAAATTTTCATCCTGATACCTTATTCTGATAATCTTTTTGCGCATAATATCTTCACGGATTCCGGGAATACTCAAACATCCTTCGTTAAACTTCCATTCATTGCCATTTTCATCTAACATCTGTGCATTGATGAATACACGCTTAAAATGTTCAAGTTCTTTCTCTTCATCAGCAAAAGGTTTTGCATCAACCACAAACAAGCGTATGCCCAGGCCAATTTGTGGTGCTGCCAATCCCACTCCCGAAGCAGCATACATGGTTTCAAACATGTTGGCTATAAGCTGACTGAGATTGGGATAATTTTTATCTATGGTAACTGATTTTTTCTTCAATACCGGATTGCCATAGGAGGTAATGGGTAATATCATGTATGCTTAATTTTATTGTTGCGATATAGTAAATACGATTGTAAAATAATTACTGCACTGGTTCTGTCAATTACTGACTTATCTTTTCTCATTCTCTTGCTTTCGCCCATTGTGTGTAAGGTTTGTTGTGCCATCACCGATGTAAAACGCTCATCATAACGTTCTATTTTCAAATCCGGTTTTTGTCTTCTAAGCGTTTGAATAAATACTTTAATTTGTTTTTCACTCTCCGAAGCCGTATTGTCCATCTGCACCGGTTTACCTATTACAACACATTCTGTTTCTTCCTTCTTTGTATATTCAATGACAAAATTCACCGCTTCGCTTGCATGTACCGATGCCAGCGGTGTGGCTATCATCTGCAACGGATCGGTAACAGCTATTCCTACACGTTTGGTTCCGTAGTCAATTGCTAAAATTCTTGACATCAATATCTAACTTCAGATTACAAAAATAAGCAATAGTGCTCATCTTAGCATTGTCGTGTATATTTGCAGAGTAAAATATGTTATGTCGAAAAACGAATCTTTTATTCATAAAATCTGGGAAGACCGCAGTCTGCTGAATGAACCTTCTTCACAACAAATCATTCGCGATACAATTGAACAACTGGACAAAGGCACCTTACGTGTGGCTGAACCCGATGGTGCGGGATGGAAGGTGAATGATTGGGTAAAAAAGGCTGTGATACTTTATTTTCCTATTCAGAAAATGGAAACCCTGCATGCAGGCCCTATGGAGTTTCATGATAAAATGTTGCTTAAAACCGGTTATGAAAAATTAGGTGTTCGTGTAGTACCACATGCCGTTGCACGTTATGGAAGTTTTCTTGCACCCGGAGTCATCATGATGCCTTCGTATGTGAATATTGGTGCTTATGTTGACAGTGGAACAATGGTTGATACCTGGGCAACCGTAGGTTCATGCGCTCAGATTGGGAAAAATGTTCACCTGAGTGGTGGTGTAGGAATTGGCGGAGTGTTGGAACCGGTGCAGGCAGCACCTGTTATTATTGAAGACAATTGCTTTATCGGATCAAGATGCATTGTTGTTGAAGGAGTACGCGTACAAAGCGAAGCTGTTTTGGGTGCAAATGTGGTGCTTACCATGTCCACAAAAATTATTGACGTAACAGGCAACGAACCTGTGGAATACAGAGGTATTGTTCCTCCACGCTCGGTAGTAATTCCCGGAAGTGTTTCAAAAAAATTTCCTGCAGGAACTTATCAGGTGCCCTGTGCATTAATCATCGGAAAAAGAAAAGCATCTACCGATACCAAAACTTCTCTCAATGATGCATTGCGTGATTTCAATGTAGCTGTTTAATATTTTTTACTTGAAAAAAATTCTCATCATACAAACAGCTTTTATTGGCGATGTCATTCTTGCAACAGGCCTGATAGAATCGTTGCACAAGGCTTATCCTGATGCAAAAATTGATTTCCTGCTCCGAAGAGGTAATGAATCCTTGTTTAAGGAGCATCCATTTCTGAATAAAGTTATTGTATGGGAAAAACAATCCGGAAAAATAAAATCGCTCCTGAATATTATTAAGACATTGCGCAGGGACAACTATGATTTACTCATCAATCTGCAGCGGTTTTTCAGCTCAGGTTTGATTAGTTGGTTTGCCCGTGCCCAAGAAAAACGCGGATTCGACAAAAACCCTTTTTCATTTTCATACCATTTAAAATTAAAACATGAGATTGGCAAAGGACATGAAACAGAGCGTAATTTTGCATTGCTCAAAGGACTTGACTCTGTAAGTTATGCCAAACCCAAACTCTACCCCACCCCTGCTGATTTTGAAAAAACAAAAGGGCTTAAAACAAAAACCTACGTGTGTATGGCACCTGCATCGGTGTGGTTTACCAAACAGTTGCCATTGGCCAAATGGGTTGAGCTGATAAAATCCATTTCGGAGGATAAAAAAATATTTCTGATTGGCGCTCCTTCTGATTCTCAACTGTGCAACGAAATTGCGTTGTTGGCTGAGCATAGCGGTGTTGAAAATCTTTGCGGAAAATTATCTCTCACTGCATCGGCAGCACTGATGAAAGATGCTGAAATGAATTATGTCAACGACTCAGCACCTCTGCATCTTGCTTCGGCAGTAAATGCACCTGTTACAGCATTCTTTTGCTCTACCGTTCCTTCGTTTGGGTTCGGACCTTTATCTGATATTGCCATTATTAAACAAGTCAGCCATCTTGATTGCAGACCATGTGGATTGCATGGTTACCGTCAGTGTCCACGGGGAGATTTCAGATGTGGATACAAAATGGAAGTCTGACAACATTTGTAATTTTACTTTTTAAGAAAAACCATGAGTCTTTTTGCTGTTGTTGATGTAGAAACTACCGGAGGAAGTCTGGAGCAAGGCAGCAGAATAACTGAAATTGCAGTAGTTGTTCATGACGGATACCTTGTGCATGAAAAATTTTCCTCATTAGTAAATCCAGGAATTCCCATACCTCCTTTCATTTCAAAACTTACAGGCATCACTGATGAGATGGTAGCTTCTGCACCTGCTTTTACTGAAATTGCACCACAGCTTCAGGAACTTTTTACTGATAAAATATTTGTCGCGCATAATGTTTCTTATGATCTCAGTTATGTAAGTGCTGAATTTTCACGTTGCGGTATTGATTTTACTACCGACAAACTTTGCACCTGCCAGGTCAGCAGAAGTATTTTTAAAGGATTTGGCTCTTATTCGCTCAGTGCTCTGACAAAAAATCTGGGGATAACGCTCAATGGTCATCACCGCGCACTGAACGATGCCCTTGCAGCAAGTGAAATACTGAAGATGCTGGTTGACTATCAGGGATTGCAGGAAATTCTCATGCACCGCTCACCACAGGAAAAGAAAAATTTTCGTGCTGCTGAATTATTAAATAAATTACCTGAAAAAGCAGGAGTTTATTTTTTTACCGACTCCAATAAAGAAATTTTCTATGTAGGCATGTCAAAGAACATCAGGAAAAGAGTCGCGCGTCATTTATCGGTGAGCAGGTCGGGAAAATCAAAAAAAATGCAACTGATGCTCGATGATATTTCTTTTTACGAAACAGGCTGTGAACTGCTGGCCTGCATCATCGAATCGGAAGAAATAAAAAACTATCAGCCTTACTTTAACCGTGCAGGTAAACGTGATATACAATATTGTTTAACAAAGCTGACCAACAAAAATCTTCCGGCTTATCATATCACCGAAGTTGAAAATTGTATTACGCCTATTCTTAAAATGTTCAAGTCGCGGCAATCTGCTGAGGAATTTCTCGACAAGCATACCGAAAAGTATCAACTCTGCCGATGCCTGAATGGTCTCGACAAGTTTTCTTCAAGCTGCTTTTACACGCAGATAAAAAAATGCAATGGTGTGATTCAGAAAAAAGAAAGCGAACAGGAATATGAAACTCGTTTTCAAAAAAGTCTTTCATCATTTCATTCATACAATGAAGACATCATGCTTTTCTTGGAAAATGATTATTCGGCTGATGAGTATGTAGTACTTGCAAGAAAAAACAGAAGCATTGGCTACACCTTTGTCAGAAAAAATCAAACTGAACAAACTGACCTGATATTATCTCGCCTCACTATGCTGAAATCTTTTTCAGATGCCAATATTTTTTTCGAATCGTATCTGAAACGAAAAAAATATGCTAAGATTCAAACGCTCAATAGCAACTGTTAATTCTTATTTATCAGATTTTCTCAATGAGAACCACTGCATAGGCTGCCACACCTTCTTCACGACCCACATACCCCATACGTTCATTGGTAGTAGCTTTCACAGAAATGCATCCTGCATCCATGTTCATTACTTCGGCAATAGCTTGTTGCATTTGTGAAATATAAGGTGCAATTTTTGGTTTTTCCAGTACGAGGCTTACATCCACATTTCCTGTTTTATAGCCTTTGGATGAAAGCAACTCTACAACACGTTTGAGCAGAATTTTAGAATCAATCCCTTTGAACTCACTTGAAGTATCAGGAAAATGTTTACCGATATCACCTAAAGCAGCTGCTCCAAGTAATGCATCACAAACAGCATGCAGCACCACATCGGCATCGCTGTGGCCTTTGGCACCTTTGGTATGTTGAATTAAAACTCCACCCAGATAAAAAGGAATTCCTTCTTCCAAGGAGTGAACATCAAACCCAAAACCAACCCTGATGTTCAAGATAAACTATTCGTTATTGTCGCTTCCCTTGATGGAATCGAAGTTGAAAGAAAGAGTAAAGCGAAGAGTGTTCTCCAATGGATTACGTTGTTCTGTTGGAATCAGATATGCGAAATCCAAACCGAAAATGTTGTAACGCAAACTTGCCCCAAGTGTGAAATACTTTCTGTTTCCCTTGGTTTTATGCTCATAAAAATAACCTGCACGCAGAGCAAACTGATTGTCGTACCAGTATTCCATTCCTCCACCGATATTTATCTCACGCAATTCCTCTTTGAAACCACCCGGTGCATCGCCAAACGACTGGAAAATTCCCTGAGCTACACCAACATTGGGATCTTTACCTGCAAGGATGAGATACTCGTTATTGCTAACAGAATCAGAATATACAGGAGGTGTTGGCACAAGAAGTTTATTAAAGTCCACCAGAAAAGAAAGGTCATTAAATTCGTTGAGCTTTAATTTCAATGATGGGCCAAGGCGAAGATTGATTGGAATGAAGTCTTTGGTACCTTTATCAGTGTAAGAAATTTTCGAACCGATATTGGTGATTGCAAATCCTGCTGCAAAAACTGCATCTTTTCCTGCAACCTGTGTATTGGTGTTGTAATAAAACGAGATATCTGCTGCTACAGAATTACCTGCCTTTGTAGCGTTGCCACCTACAGTAATTCCTCCGGTAAGACTTGAATGTATATAACGTAAAGCTATACCTCCGCTGAACTCTTCGCCAAGTTTACGAGAGTAAGCTACATCCACTGCAAACTCATTTGGCTTATAAGAGCCCATTGGTTCTCCATTCTCACTGGTAAAATCAATATTTCCAAGAGAAAAATAACGAAGTGATGCACCAATAGCCGAAGTCGTATTAGGCTTGGTATAAAAACTTACATAAGCCAGATTGATATCCGGAACAAGCTTTCTTAACCAGGGTGTATAGGAAATTCCTACACCAATTTTTTTGTCATTAAACACCAGTTTGGCAGGATTCCAGTGAATACTGTTTACATCAGGTGATGATGCGGCACCTGCATCACCCATTCCACCGGCACGTGCATCCGGTGATATCATCAGAAAAGGAACTGCTGTGGTAATGGTATTTATCTGACCTAACAAGTTTGTTTTGTCAGTACTTTGGGCAAAAATTAAGGAGGGTATTAACATCATTGTCAGACACACTCCTGTGATATTTTTATAGCTCATTTATAAATTTTATTCTGTGTTAATTTAGCAAAGAAGCAAGTAAAACGACTTAATGTGGTTTTTATTTTAAAACCGCCCAAAAAAGCGGCTCGCAAATATACGATAATTCCATAAAAAAGGTTTCTATTTGAGTATCACGAGCTTTTCAGTCAGAGAAGCTGTTTCGTCTGGGGTTTTCAACTTTACCCGGTAAACATAAACACCCCTGCCAATACGGTCGCCAAAATCATCTCTTCCGTCCCAGGTTATGTCATCAATACGGGTTCCAGGAGTAAGTACCTTTTTGGAAATCGTTTTTACCAGTTTTCCTGAAATTGTAAAAATCTGAATTTGTACATCTAAATCTTCGCAAGGTTTATTATATTCAAAAGAAAACTCTGTATGTGTAGTAAACGGATTGGGATAGTTCAACACATGTTTCAGCGCTAATGAAGCGTCTGAGGCTACTACAAATTCAGTATAAGATTCAGATGAGTTGTTCAATATATCCCATGCCTTTACCTTCAGTGTATGCCGTCCTTCGCTGAGTTTTGAAAGCGGATAAGATATTTTTCCACTGCTGTAACTATCCAAATCGCCTTCGTAATAATCATTCAGCACATACACAGGATCGGTTTTGCTGTCGAGCACAGCCGTGATATCATGACCAACTCCATTACCAACGGTATTAATACCTGTTGAGTCGGATAAATAACAAACAATTACAGGCTTATCATTTGTGGTTCCGCCAAATACAAAACGGTCGTCATTCATATACAGTTTTAACGTAGGCCCAACCACATCATTTATGATATTTCCTGATGAACCGCCCACAACAATACTGTCGTAATAACCGGAACCGTCTTCAATACTGTTTTCAGCATAAAAACTAAGTTTGCCAAGACCATACTGATACGATATATCCTTGGGAACAATAAAAGTAAATGACCACTCTCCGTTTTTCACGGTAGCTTTTCCTTTGTAAAGAATATTTTTCTGAAGCTGAAACGTGAGATTCGGACTTGCTGCATCATTCCTCAACATAGGTATATTGGAATATTTATCGTAAACCGTAGGATAAATAAAACCGTTGAAATCAGATTGCAGTTGTCCGCCTTTGGTAATTCTGCCTCCTATGGTTACTTTGCTCAGTGCACTCATTGTATCATTCAAAGCCACCAAAGGCTGAGCATTTACGCTCGTTGCTTCAATATTAAATTTAGGATAATGAAGCCGGATTGCAGGATCGCCAAGCAAACTGAAATTACGCGTATTCAGGTTGAGATTTCCAGGATCATTTTTGCTGGCCACCATTATATCGCCAAGCCGCGGTTCAGGGTCGTCAAACATGTGTTTGATGAGTGACATATTGAGCACGGCATTGCTGCTTGCAAATACCAATCGTGTTGTAGAAAACAATGCCACACCACCACCGGCAGAACTTAAAAGAATTTTTTCGCCTGAAGAAACCCGGGCAGGGTCATCCCATCTGCTGAACTCACAAGTGGCAGTGATAAATACCGAAAGCTTATTAATATTACTCCATGAATTGATATCGTCATTGGTAAGTACACGCTCTTCGGCCCAACCCGTTTCACCACCATGCCCTACATAATTCATTATGAGTGTACCTTTATTAATTCGCTTATTGATGGCATCATTCACATCAGGATAACGCTGACCAGCCGGTGTTGATACCTGCTTGTATGCATCCAGATAAATCTTATCAATATTATAAACTCCGTGATTGGTTTTAATATAATTTGAAATGGATTCCGCAGGGCCAACATGCATCATTCCGTCCTCATCGTCAGCAACAAAAGTGAGCACGTTGCGCCAATCGCCTAAAGTTCCTCCTCCTCCATCACAGCAGTTAGTCTGAACGGGCAACGATGTGTATGAAATAGTTTTGTCAACTACAGTTTTTGCTTCTTCCGTAGTTTGCACTACAAAACGACCTACGCCAATATCAATTTGTTCTGATGCACTGCACAACCCTTCATTGTCATCCATTAATCCGTAAAAATCATCTGCAACAAATGAACTCAGGTAAGAATATGAATTCTCCGATTCGAAAGTGGGTATAAAATTCGAGTTGTTCGCCAATCTGTATTTATTATCATACGATCCATCACCAAAAAGCAAAAGATATTTTGGTTCTGTACCATTGCTGATGCCTCTGTCATAAAACATTTTTACAAAATCGCGTATGCCGGCTATATCCTGCGCCCCCGAAGAAAACTCATTGTAAATTTGATCAGTTCTAACCACATGCACAGATAAGTTATCCTGAGTACGATGCATATCGGCAATTCGGTTAGCTTCACTCTCAAAAAGCGGATGAGTCACAATAATCATATCGGCTTGCGACAGTGCATGCAGATTCTGGTTGTCAATTCTTCCTACAGCACCGGCATTAAAAAAATTAGTTCCTCCAAAGGCAACATATTGCTGAAGAGAATCCGCTGCAGCAATAAAACTTCCATTATTGAGTATCTGTTGCTTCACATTTATTCTGTCAGTAACATTCCATACCACCATACTTGCCGGAGCTGATGCAATGTTGAACTGAGCTGTTTTTCCTGAACCTGTAGAGTTCAGGTCTCTGAAAAACATTTGATCCTTGTTGTTGGTATTGGCAAAGGTGAGTGCTCTGCGAGCCTGCAACTCTATAAAATCAAGATAACCGATGCAACTTGAATTGCCTGCGGTGAATGTATAAGCAATGGAAATATTATCTCCGGCTGAAGGCATGAAAGTAGTAGTTCCGGTTTTTTCGGCAGCATAATCATCGGTATAAACTACTCCGGTGCTGTAGCTACCCGAAAACAAATTCTGACTTTGATAACGAGCAACAACAGAACTTGTCACACCCGGTGAATGGGCTGCATAATTCGTTTTAAATAAAACATTCTGTTGTAAAATATTCGGAAATGTAAAGTTAAATGTCTGAGTAGGGTTAATATCAAATGCTTCTCCGTAAAAATTTCGTCCCGACTTGATAAAGTTGGTTTTATCCAATTCATGCACCTGATAATCATCAAAAGAATTTACCACAAAATCAGGAGTTACATTGAGTGAGGATGTTTGCTGAATACGTTTGGGTGAACCTGTTCCGCCATTAACAGTAACAAAATAAAAAGTTGAATCAGAATAATAATTTGCCTGATGCGTAAACCTGTTTTGTGTGGTATTATATCGCCATTGTACAGGTGATTGTCCGTAAAAAAGTACATAGTCCTGATCGTCCCATTTACCTGAAGTGCCACCGTCATAAACGTAAACTGCATTTTCCTGCAAATCATCATAACGGAAATCAGAATTAAGCATTGGCAGAATTCCTCCTCCGTTACCAAACAACCTGAAATTTGCCGGTGAGGAAGAAGACAAATCCATGTTGAGTTTGTTCTTCAGAAAATCATAGGTAAGTTGATAAACCCCATCTTCAGTAACTGATATTTTATACCAGTCACCCGATGACAAAACAGAGTTCGCAGCATACGTTCGCTGTGTTGCAACTGTATTATGAAAAGTTGCCGATACATCTTTAATTAGCTTTATCTCAAAAGAAACAAGCCTTTCTATTTTACCTGAAATGGGACTTTTCCTTACCGGAATAAATTCAACATAAGCGGACGCTTTGCCTTTATAAAAAGAAGGAATAACTGTAATCTGAATGTTTTCAGGAATGTTTTTGACTGAATAATCAATGGTTTCATACTTTTCGTTCATCAATTCAGCACGATAACCGGCATAATTACCTGTCAGAGGTAATGTAACTGAAAAATAAGGCAATACCTGATCAGGCTTATAATAACAGTTTTCAAAATTCAGGAGGTTAATTCCATTTATTTTCAAATCCTGTTTCCAGGTTATTTCGTATAAATGGTCCTGTATAGCCTTAGCTGTTCTTTGTGCAAAATTGCTTTGTACAATGAATAGTAACAGGATAAAAAGTAAGATTTTTCTCTTCATGATTTGGCAATGGGGTTCAAAAATAAGTTTTTGAACGTGAATAACGATGTAAGTAACTTGTAATAATCAATTTTATTTTGTTTTGAATTTGAAATAATTAATTCTTATTTTTGTTACCGCTAAGTTTGAAAACCATCAAAAAAAAATACATTGATTCGTAACCATTTTCGTAAAATGCGTATAAGTTATAGTTTAAATCCATATAAACTATGATAAAGCGTCTGATATTAGGCTTATTTCTATGCATGGAAGCGGTATGTTCTTACGGCCAGGATCCGCAGTTTTCGCAGTTTTACGCCAACCCCATTTACCTCAATCCAGCATTTGCCGGCTCTGTAAGATGTCCGCGTTTGGCTCTTAACTATCGTAATCAATGGCCCGGATTGAATAAAACCTTCATTACATTAAGTGCCTCTTACGACCAACATGTTGAAGCACTGTCAGGAGGTCTTGGCCTGATAATAATGAATGATAAAGCAGGAAACGGAACACTGAATACTTCAACTTTTTCAGGAATTTATTCTTATAACCTCAACATCAACCGAAATTTCTCTATTCGTGCCGGTTTGCAGGCAACCTATTTTCAGGAAAAATTAGACTGGGATAAGCTGACATTTGGTGATATGATTGATCCGCGTTATGGATATGTATTCCCAACACAGGAGGTACGCCCGGCCGAAAAGAGAGGCTTTGCCGATTTTTCAGCTGGAATTATCGGATACAGCTCAAAAGTTTACGGAGGTTTTGCAGTACATCACATCACCGAACCTGATCAGGCTTTCATTGTAGAAGGCTCAAGTCCATTACCCCGAAAATATACTGTTCACGTAGGTGCTTTACTTCCCTTAAGAGGAGCATCAACATACAAAGGACGTATGGAAGGAACCTTCATATCGCCTAATTTCCTGTATCAGCAGCAACAAGGGTTCAATCAGTTCAATTTTGGATTGTATGTAATAAAATCACCGATTGTAGGTGGAATCTGGTACAGAGGTTATACCGGCAAGAAATTCTTATCAAGCGACAGTTTCATTGCCCTCATCGGGATACAAAAAGACCTGTTTAAGTTCGGTTATTCCTACGATGTTACCGTTTCTAAATTAAATAACAATGTTACGGCCGGATCTCATGAAATTTCTTTAGGTTTGCAGTTTGAATGTCGTCCAAAGAAAAAACGATTTAAAGCAATAAGTTGTCCAACATTTTAGTTTAAAGAAGTCAATAACCACAAGTGTTTAAACATACAAACATGAATTTCTGTAAAAATGCAAAAACCCTGGCTCTGGCAGCGTTTGCCCTTGTAGCCTTAAATGCCTGCAAACAGAAGGAAAAATCTGCAACCACCGGATGGAAGTATAATGATGAGAAAAACGGTGGATTTGAAGTAACTCCTTACACCGAACAGGAAACAGGCCCCGGTCTTATCCTGATTGAAGGAGGTACTTTTGCAATGGGCCGTACAGAACAGGAGATTAATTACAACTGGGATAATATCCCTAGACGTGTAACAGTATCTTCTTTCTATATGGATGAAACAGAAATTGCAAACGTACATTATCTGGAATATCTGTACTGGCTCGACAGGGTATATGGTACAGACTATCCCGAAGTGTATAAAAAAGCATTGCCTGATACACTGGTTTGGAGAAGTAAGTTAGGTTATAATGAGCCAATGGTTGAGTTATATCTTCGTCATCCGGCTTATCAGTATTATCCTGTGGTTGGTGTAAACTGGCTTCAGGCCAACGACTTTGCAAGCTGGCGTACCGACAGGGTGAATGAACAAATCCTTATCCGTGAGGGTATATTAAGGGTGAACCCCGCTCAGGTAAACGAGGATAACTTCAATACTGATGCATACCTTGCAGGACAGTATGAAGGTCTTGTAAAAAGCAAACTCAGAGATTTGAATCCAAACCGTGATGTACGTAATGTACGTACGGAAGATGGTATTTTACTTCCACGATATGAGTTGCCTACCGAAGCTGAATGGGAATATGCTGCATTAGGACTAATTGGAAACACCGTTTATGAGCGTGTAACAGATCGTAAAATTTATCCCTGGAATGGTCACGTAGTACGTAATTCTTCAGAGAAATATAAGGGTGAAATGTTAGCCAACTTTAAACGCGGACGAGGTGATATGATGGGTACTGCCGGTGCATTAAATGACAATGCTGACCGTCCTGCTCCTATTTTCTCTTATCTGCCTAATGATTATGGCTTATATAATATGGCAGGTAACGTATCAGAATGGGTTAAAGATGTATATCGTCCGTTATCTCCAGAAGATATGGATGATTTCAATCCTTACAGAGGAAACGTTTTTGTGACGCAATTACTTGACGAAGAAGGTCAGGATGTGGAAAAAGACAGTTTGGGTAGATTGATTTGGAGAGAAGTGGATGAAAAAGAAAATGAAGGCCGCAGAAACTATACGAAAGCTGATTATATCAATGACATTGATGGTGATGAACCTGACAATATTGAATATAAAACAGGGATCACTTCTTTAGTAGATGACAACGTTCATGTAATCAAAGGCGGTTCCTGGAAAGACCGTGCATATTGGTTATCACCGGGAACAAGACGTTATCTGGATCAGAAACAATCAACAGACTGGATTGGATTCCGTTGCTCTATGGTTCGCGTAGGAAGTCCTGTTGGCTTCAACCAGAAAAAAAACGGTAAAGGATAATTTAAAAGAATTTTTAACTCCATGTAAAGCCCCTTATTTTGGGGCTTTATTTTTTGTGATTATTATATGATTGAAAAACTATATACCACTTTTCTGAACTCAACAGGAGTTTGCACTGATACAAGAAAATTACAACCGGGTAATTTGTTTTTTGCCCTTAAAGGCCCCTCTTTTGACGGCAATAAGTTTGTGTCAACAGCACTTGAAAACGGTGCCATTGCATGCGTTGCTGATTCAGATGAGATTTCTGATAACAGCCGTGTTTTTAGAGTGAAAGATGCATTACAAACTCTTCAGGAACTGGCTACTTTTCACCGGTTGCAGCATAAAATTCCGGTATTGGCACTCACCGGCAGCAATGGAAAAACAACTACTAAAGAACTGATAAGTGCTGTTTTAAACAAGAAATATAATACGCTGTTTACGCAAGGCAATCTCAACAATCATATTGGTGTTCCACTTACCCTGCTTCGACTCAATCCTACACATGAGTTTGCCGTGATTGAAATGGGTGCTAATCATCAAAATGAAATAGCCGCATTGTGCCAAATTGCAATGCCTGATATGGGAATGATAACCAATATTGGTAAAGCCCATCTGGAAGGATTTGGTGGAATTGAAGGAGTAATAAAAGGAAAAACCGAAATGTATGATTACCTGAAATCACACAATGGAATAATCTTTTGTCGTTATGAAAATGACATTCTGAAAGGTAAATGTGATGGATATAAAAACCTGATATATTATGGCACTGCCGCTGCAAAACATGTATATGGCGAGATGATAAATTCACAGCCATTTTTACGAATTAAATGGTATAAGGACGGTCAGTTTCAGAATGAAATACAAACACACTTAACAGGTGAATATAATCTCGAAAACTTAATTGCCGCTATTTGTATCGGCAGCCATTTTGGAGTAGAACCGGCACTCATAAAAGATGCGATAGAAAATTATTCACCCGACAATCAGCGGTCACAAATAATAAACAAAGGCAGTAATACCATCATTCTGGATGCTTATAATGCCAACCCTACCAGTATGGAAGCTGCATTAAACAATTTTGAAGAAAATTATGAAGGGAAAAAAGCCCTCATACTTGGCGAAATGCTGGAACTTGGCGAAGATTCGGCTAAAGAGCATCAACGCATTATAGATATCATTTCACATATTGATAAAGATTTGTTGATTCTGGTAGGCAAAAATTTTTTGAATACAACTTTACAGGAAACAGCTTTGAGATTTGTTACATCAGATGATGCAAAGGACTATCTGTCAAAACATCCGCTCAAAAACACTTCCATTTTAGTTAAAGGTAGCCGTGGTTCAAAAATGGAAAAAGTTTTGGACTCACTCTGATTCTTCCTTGACAAGGCCTTGATTTTGCACGTATATTGCCAAGGATGAGGTGTAACCTGATCCGGACTTTGTCGTATAAATGAATTTAATAGTGTCCTGTATATGAATTTAGCAGCATCTGCTGAAGCTGAAAAAATACTTTTTGCTGCAAAGCAATTACTTGCCGAAGGCAAACTGCCTGAAGCATTGGATACTATTGACGAATTAATAAAAGTTTTTCCGGATTTCAGTAAAGCCTATATTTTTAAAGCAGAAATATTTTTTGAAAAACTAAGTAACTCCGTTACTGCAGAAGAAAATTTTAAAACAGCCATTGCAATGTCCGGGGTACCTGCTGAAGGTTTACTCAATTATGCAAGACTATTATTGAATCAGGAGAGATATGCTGAAGCATTATCCATCCTCAACAGGGCTATGGAAATTTCTGAGGTTAGAAAAGATATGTCTTATTTATTGTATGGTAACCTTTACGAAATGCAGAGCAAAATAAATGACGCTGCAGGATACTATAAAAAATGCCTCACCTCTACCCTGTCCAATACATTGCTTGAAGAAGCTGAAGCTGCTCTGAAACGCTGCGATATCAAGAAGAAGTATATTTAATTTGCACCAACAATGCTATTCTGTATAAGAATGGAAATTGGATTTTTCATTGCGTAATAAATTGCATAAAATTAAATTGATTTACACTTTTTGTTAAGTTGAATGCATCTTCTGTTATTGAATAACAGCTATAATAACTGTGTACTTATTGAATTGTTTAATCATAACTCTTCATGCTTTAGTTTAAAGCACAATTTTACGAGCCAAATCAACGCAATCATTACTTAAATTACATTAGATTCGACCGGAAATTTAAATTTGCCGGTCAGATACATTTATTTATGCAGAAAACTTTTACCTTACTGTTATCAGTGTTGTTAGTTTCAGTTTCATCTGTTGCGCAAATGACACGATACACTTCACCGGAAAACAAATATTATTGGAAAAACAGAGCGCCTTATCAGGGATACTGGCAGCAGGATGTTTACTATCACATTAAAGCTGATTTGAACATTCAAACGAATGTGATTTCAGGCAATGAGGAGTTAACCTACAGAAATAATTCTCCGGACACTTTGCGATTTGTTTTTTTTCATCTGTACCAGAACTCATTTACACCGGGAAGCTATCTGGATGATTTAAATAAAGCCAATAACAGAAAAATAAAATATGGGCAGTATGAGTCTAAAGGTTTGGGAACAGAAATTCTATCCCTGACAACGACTTTTATTAATGGCAGAGCGTTCGAAGCAAGTCTTCAAAAAGAAATTGATTATTCAATCATGAAAGTAATGCTTCCTGAACCTTTATTACCCGGAAATGAAATTGTGTTTCAAATAAATTTTAAAACCTATTATGACACCGGAAGTCAGCGCAGGCGTATGCAGATGTATGAATCCTGGGGTTTTAAACACTATAACGGTTGCCAGTGGTACCCCAAAATAAGTGTGTATGATGCCCGCAACGGGTGGGATATCAACCAGCATTTAGGACGTGAGTTCTATGGCGACTTTGGTGATTTTGATGTAGAACTTACTTTTCCTAATAACTATGTTGTAGAAGCTACAGGAATTTTAACGAATGAAAAAGAAGTATTACCGGATGATTTAAAAAGCAAGCTTAGCATTAAGAATTTTAAGAATAAACCTTATGGTGAAGCACCCGGCACTGTCATTCCTGCTGACGGAACTTCCAAAACATGGAAATACCATGCAGAGAATGTTCATGACTTTGCATTTACTGCTGACCCCACCTACCGCATTGACGAAGTAATCTGGAATGGTATAAAATGTGTTGCAATAGCACAGGAACCACATTGTGCCGGCTGGCAAAATGCTGCATCCTACGCAGCACGCATTATCGAAGTATACTCCAAAGATTTTGGCATGTATGCTTATCCTAAAATTGTTGTTGCAGATGCACGTGACGGTATGGAATATCCTATGCTTACAATGGACAATGGCTCTGACCCGGGTTACCGCAGTCTGCTTTGTCATGAAATCGGTCATAACTGGTTTTATGCCATGGTTGGCAACAATGAAACCTACAGAGCTTTTATGGACGAAGGTTTTACTCAGTTTATCAATGCATGGGCTTTGGAACGACTGGAGGGTTATTATTTTAAACAAAGAGTAACTCGCTGGCTCGATCAAAAAATCACTACTCCAATGAATCAGCAATATTATACAGTTTACGGACCTTATCTGAGAGCTGCATTATCTGATGAAGATGGATTCATCAATACACACAGCGACATGTTTAACAGTGCTCTTGGACATGGAGGAGGTTACAGTATGGTTTATCGAAAAACAGCTACCATGCTCTACAACCTTCAATATGTTTTAGGTGACAGTTTATTCAGCAAAGCCATGCAACATTATTTCCATCAGTGGAAATTCTGTCATCCTTATCCTGAAGATTTCAGAAACAGTATTACACAGGTAGCACAAACTGATTTGAGTTGGTTTTTCGATCAATGGATTGAAACTGACAAGAAATTAGATTACAAAATTTGCGGCATCAAAAATTCTGACAGCGAAAATGGCTACATTATAAAATTCAAACGCAAACAACGCATGCAATCACCTATTGACTTTACGGTGATTTCCAATTGTGGTTTAAAATATGATTATCATATTCCCAATAAGTGGTTCATCAAACAAACTGATGCCACCATACTCCCTAAATGGGAAGGATGGGATAAATTACGTGAAACATACAGTGCACACGTACATATTCCCTGTGGTATAAAAAGCGTAATGATTGACACTACTGACAGGCTGGGTGATTGCTACCAAATTGATAACACCTGGCCACGCCCTTATAAACTTGTATTTGACAAATGGCAGAAACCGAATTATTCCGACTGGAAAAACTATGTGTTTTATATGCGACCTGCACTGTGGTTCAATAATTATGACGGTCTTAAAATAGGCATACATGCTGAAAGCAATTATCTCAACATCCGCCATATTTTTTCAGGTGATGTATGGATAAACACAACCGTAGGACAAAACAGCCTTTCGCCCAATGCCGACATCAATAAAAATGATCCTGCATCATTTCGATTAAACTATAAAACGCCATTGAATTTTATTTCCAAAAATGTTTCTGCATGGATTGGTGGCGGCATGCTTGACGGACTTACATTTTTCAAATCAGGAGCACAATTAGATGCATTAAAATATAATCTTCAGTTTTTTTCCGAATATAAATTCTTATACAGACGCAACACCAACACGCTGGAATATCTGTTATATCCTGATGAATGGCAATCGGCACTTTACAATACCTCTCTTACCATTGGAGTAAGAAAGTCGTATGAATTGAATAATTTCAGAGGGCAATCAGTTTTGCAAATGACCTCTGCATCATTTCTGAGTGATTATGCTTACTCTAAAATCAGCCTTACAAACACTGAATATGCAACTACAGGAAAAATTGACTGGCGCATGAGAGTGTTTGCTCAATATGGTTATGGCAGCTCTGTGCCGAGCGAGAGTGCATTGTATATGGCTGGTGCCAATGGCGAGGAGATGATGGACAATGAATGGATTCGCTCACGTGCATTTGTGCCATATAGTTGGCTGGGATATGGCGACAGAATAAATCACTTTCAGCAAGGTGGCGGGCTCAATCTGAGAGGTTATGCAGGATACTTAATGCCTGTTAACAAAGATGGTGAACAAAACTATTTTTACAAAGGTTTGTCGGGGGCTTCTGCTTCTGTTGAGATGGATCTGGATCGCCTGGTTAATTTCAAACCATCTTTTACACGAAACTGGCTGAAGATGGATGTGTATTTATTTGCTGATGCTGGATCTATGGTCAACACCAATTCGAAAGAAACAATGAAATGGACTAACCTGAAAGCTGATGGAGGTATTGGCGCTGCATTAACAATAAAAAAGTTTAGACGATTTAATGCCATTAAACCTGTTACACTACGCTGTGATTTCCCATTGCTGATAAACAGTGTGCCTGCAGCTGAAGGTGATTATTTCAAACTGCGATATGTGATTGGAATCGGAAGGACGTTTTGAATCAAATTATTGAATATTAATTTAAATGAATAACTTGTTGATAAAAAATATTTATAATAATTAATTTACTTTGATTTATCTGATCTCTTTTAATGAATTCTACTTTTCAAAATCAAACAAATCCTTTAGTTCAACATTTAATACTTTTGCAATTGCATTAAGTGAACTAATGGTAGTATTAATACTCCCACTTTCAATTCTTACAACTTGCATACGAGGGATTCCCGCTTCAAAAGCTAATTGGGCTTGACTAATATTATTTAATAGTCGTAATTTTCTAATACGAATACCTACCTTTTTAATTACTAGCTCATCCCTCATAATAGGGAGCCAAAGTCAGTTTGTTCATAACTTTTTATGATACATTTATGTATCTTTTTAGGAAAAGTTATTTACATTTGACTCATTAATGGAGGTATCTGAAAATCCAAAAAAGAGTAAGAGAAATTATAAAACTTAAAAAATATGAAAAGTATTAGTTTTAAAATTGTTGCACTAGCAACAGTCCTGATCACATCTTCCTGCGAGAAGAACAATGTGAAAGATGAAATGACTGATCATTCAATGATGTCGGAAACAGCGAAAATCTCAAAAAAGAAATGGGGGCTATGTTGTGTATGGAACGGTGTTGATAAATGCGTTAAGCCTAAGGTCAACTGTTTTGCAGAAGTCATAATTACAGGTTTACAAGCTTATAATGATTTAATTAGTGCGTCTAACGGTACATCAGAATCTACGTCACAATATTTTAATAGTGATGCATGGAGAAATATATTTCCAGATTTAGATGTCGATGAAGGAGAATATTCTGATAATATTAAATATCTTAATAAACTTCAGTCAGGAAACTACGCGTTAATTTATCAAACCGAAGGTGATATAACATATTTCTTTGCTGGCGACCCAGATAACTTAACATTTGATAATTTTGAATTTGTACTTCAAGTAAACACAAGTGAGTTATAGGAGAAATTTATATTTGACAAAAAGGGGTAGATATTCATCTCCCCTTTTTGTTGTTTTTATGCAAATCCTGTCAGTTATCACAATTTTAATTATTAATAACAGTTGCAACATTACTAGTAGCAATAATTTATTAGTTATTGATTATAAATCTTTGAATAGTCAAGAAATTCGTTTACCACCCTCTATTCTTACCGACTTTAACCCAACAATGTGTAAAGTGTATTTTGATGATAAACACAATAAAACCTATTTAACTATTTTTAATAACAAGAAAAATCAACTTTGTTTATACAACATAAATGATTCTACCGACAATCTTATTAAAGTAATTTCATCTCCACAGAATATTATCGACTATTACATAGAAACAAAAGATTCAGTATATTTTATCACAGACAATAATAATCTTCTGTTGTTAAGCGGAGGCTCGTTGACATCGTACTCCATTACAAATAGCAAATATTGCAGCTTTGATTCGATTTTACTTCAAACGAATTACCAATTTCCGTTAGAAAAAATTGATCTGTCATTTTTTGCATATTCATATCCCGACAAGGCCTTAGAAACGCTCAACGATTTTCAAAACTATTTTCATAGAAATTTTGATTGTGAAATTCAGTTTGAGAACGATCATCTTGTTTGCATCAATTCATTTGGAAAATATCCGGATGAATTTCAAAATCAATTTTTTTATGATTTCAATCCTATAAGAACAATATTATCAGATAATAAAATTATCTATTCTTTTGAAGCATTATCAGATTTAATCATTTACGACCGCGCCAAACATAGTTTTCAAAATATTGTACCCCCTGATTACGGGTTTCATTCACCAGAGCCCTTTGAATTTGAAAAACTATCAGATTATAGTTATATAGCAAAGTACTTAACCGAAAATGACAGGTACACTAATTCAATTTATGATCATTTCAAGAATCGCTTTATCAGAATTCAGTCTAAAAAAACCAACTATGAAAATGCTGATGGAACTATTGCAAAATGGAATACAAAACCTTTCAATTTATTAATCTATGACAGTACTTTTCAGTTACAAAAGGTTGTAAACTTCCCATCTAATAAATTTGATAATCGCATATTGTATGTATCTCAAAACGGTTTACTTTTAATTACATTACCAGATAATAATGACGAAAGAAAATTTTACATTTATAAGGATATATAAAGTCTTTGTTATAACAATGCTGATTTCATGTGTTCAAAGTAGCGGCAATAAGAAATCTGTATTATTTAAAAGTTACTTAAAAAGTGAATTTGATTTTACTCTTAACACAGATCGTAAATATTTTCTGATAATTACTGAATCTGCTTGTACCGGATGTGATAAGTCTGCCTTAAATGCATTCAGCAAGTCGAATATAAGCAATCTTTACTTACTGATTTCAAAGAAAAATTATAATCAATGGAACGAGAAAATGAATAATAAAAACATATTGATTGACAAAACAGGAAATCTAAATAAAATTAATATTGGTGCTGAAAATACCGCACTTATTGTTTGGGAAGGAAACTCAATAAGTGATGTTGTGTCTTTAACTCCTGATAATGTTGATTCTGTATTTTTATCTATTAGTATGTAATATTCTAATTTTCTAAGTTTACTAAATAATACCCAAACTTTTTAAGAGCAAGAAAACTACCCTTTGTTTTTTTAAGTTATTTTAAAGATAAATCAACTCTAAAACAACTCCGGTTGTAACAAACCTTTTTCGAGCAGAAGTAATTTCTCTTTTCTCCAAAGCCCTCCTCCATAACCGGTAAGCGACCCGTCACTGCCTATTACACGATGGCATGGTATGATGATGGCAATTGGGTTTTTGCCATTAGCTGATGCAGTGGCTCTGATTTTTTCCACTCCTCCCAAACGAAGAGCCTGCTGACGATAGGTGATGGTTTTGCCGTACGGAATCAGCAGCAAATCATCCCACACCTGTTTCTGAAATTCGGTTCCATCAGGTTTAAGTTTAACAGTGAACTTCTTTCGTTTACCATTAAAATATTCCCGCAGTTCCCTTTTTACTTTCTCAGCAACTTTTCCAACTACTATTTCACTCCCATCATAGTTATCACTGAATTCGGCTTTGACTAAATAATTTCCGTCACTCACAATTTCCAAAAACCCCAACGGTGAATCAATAAATGAGGTCAGTGGTTTCATCGCACTAACTTTTGCAATCAGCTTAACCTAAGGTCTTATCCTCTTTGTCTCAGATTGGAGAACGTAATAATTGGATGCCTTATAAACGTAAGCCAGAATATAGCACTGGCTGTCATTAAAATTAGAAGGGATCTGATAATTAAATATCCTTAAGAATTTTGTTTGGGTAGATGGATTTGCAGCAAGGTCTTCACCAAAAGTTGAATTGATAGCTCCCCGCACAACATGTCTGTGAATGTATGCCGAATCAATCTGCGATGGTGTTGTTAAATCATAGTCAAGCTGACAACCATGAAGACTATCTTCCAGCAAATAAACAGCTAACTTATAATCGTCAGACAAGGCATTAAGAAATTCTGAACTGACTACAATGTTTGCTGTTCTTGTACTTTGATCATAGGCAGTGTAAATACCTACATAAGCATCATTAGGTTTACTGAGTTCCTGGTCAATATCATTTTGCCAGCTGTTAAAAAACTTAATATGATTGGTAGGATAGCCAACTCTGTTCACCATGCTTGAAGGATATGCAGTCAGTCCAAAAAAACTGTTCAGTTCAGTAGAAGCAGGATTTCTGAAATCTTCGGCAAAACAGTTTGCCGGATTAGGAATTGCATAATGTCCTGCATGATTGGTTGCCACAACTAATTGCTCATGATATAACGGTTCAAGTGTATTTGCAATCAGACGCTGCGCCTTTGGACAGTTGCCGCACAATCTTCCTGTGTAGTCTTCAAACAATACTTTTTTCACAGGACTTGATGGTGTAAATGGTACCACAAAGTCAGTTTCTCCAATCAGATTTTCACTCACTGTAGCTGAATATTTAAAAGTCAGTGTACCATAAGGAGCAGGTGCAGCAATTGCAACAGAGTCATTACTGAATGTTACATCATTGCCACCGGCAACATGTGAAACAGAATTTGAACTTGCTCCATGCCATTCAAAAACCACCTCGATAGTTTTCGGATCTGTTTCAGTGATGGTGAATGTTGCCTTCAGTGACGAAATATCGTCAGCTGTGGTAGTGGCATTGAGCACTCTGATATCAGAGAGTGTTCCAGGCAATGTACCGAGAGAAGTATTATTTTCTACTTTATAAGGACCTTCCACTTTATCGCAGGCAGTAAAAACTGAAACTCCTGCTACGAAGGCACAAATGATGATTAATTTTTTCATGATATATATTATCTGAAATTAAAAACTGGTTGATATTGAAACTGCAAGTCCGTTGCTTGCGGGAACTTGTCTGCACACACCTCCTACACAAAACAACCCTTCACGCTGACGGCCATAGCTCAATGATATTCTGCTTGAATTTTTAGTATATCCTACATAGAAGTTAAAATAATGCACTCGTAAATCCGGTTTTGCATTTCCATAATTATACTGATCGGACACAGCTACAAACCAGTGCGGTGAATAAGAATATTCCAGCAGCCCGGCCATCCATGATTTGTAGTCTTGTTTGGTTTGCAAGGTCTGAAGTTCCAGACGAAGAGCATGTCTGTCGTTCAGTTTATAAGTCATGTCGGCCACTACTATGTTATCATAAATAGTTCCATATTGTGTTGAACCCTGAAACTGAACTTTATCTTTATTATAGGTTTGGTTGATATACACCAATGCCATTTTAAAGTGGCGGTTGAATTTTCTTGAAATTTCCAAACTGAACTCTTTATAGTAAACATCCTTCCCTATTTTGCCCCAGTCGCTTTTATATAAATCTTTTCCTGCAACAGGTTCTGTGCTTAAGCTATTGGCTCCTGAAACATTAAAAATAATATTGGTGCCATAATCACCGCCCAGTTTTGTTCCTTTCTTGATAGTGTAATTTATTTCACCTTCATATCCCATCTCGCCATTAGGCTGGGTTGCATAAGGATAAATAGTAGCAAGTGAATAAATATGGTATTTTGTCAATGCCGGAAGATAATTTATCATCAGGTCGTTGAGGTTGGCGTTGCGCTCACTTCTGAAATTCATATTATCAATACGCTTTGCTGCCAAAAATATTCCAAGACCTTTTTGCGAATAAGTTGCTTTCAGCAAAGCAGCATCTCCAAATTTATAACTGTAATTATTCAGTGATGAAGGGTCATTGTATTTATAAGCATACTCTGCATTTACAGTTACTTTACCTCTGGTAATATCCAATCTGCCGGAGTAGGCCGCAACATTCTCAGGCAAAATATAAACAGGGTCATCATCCTTCTGGTATTTGCTTACAAAACCGAAGCCTGTTGTGATATGTGTTTTTGCATCATTCCATTTATCCACTACTTCATTCCATGCAACTTCAGCGTCCACTCCTCTTACAATTCCTTCACCTGTTTTGAAATAATAACGCTGACGACCTATCAAACCTTTAACCGTAATACCTGAATAAGGTTTAAGTCTTACTCTCAATCCGTCTATTGAATTATCATATCCTAATGTTGGCTCCCAGTATGAACGTAATATCAGTCCGCTGCCAAACTGCTCATAAAAATTTCCTACCGTTATGGCAAGCAACCCATTGTCATACTCTGCATAACGATTGGCTATACCGCTTCCGGTGAAACGTTTGTCGTATCCGAGTAAAACATTCTGATAAGTTTCATAACGCAATCCTGCTTTAAAGTTTCCTTTCGTAAACACAAGATCGCCATAGCCATTCAGCAAAAACTTTTCATTTACCTCAGGTGCACTAATTACAGAATCCTGAATATAATACTGTCCGTCTATCTGAAAACTTCCGTGAATTTCTCCAGGACTATTCTGCGCAGAAGAATAGTGCGATAAGACTATAAAAAAAATAACCGGTAGGAATTTACCGGTTACTGATATACATTTCTTTGTCATCAAAAATTAAATTGTTGCTCGATTAGTATTTTGTTAATTTACTTTTTCAGTTGTAAGTTTTTTAATTTCCTCGTAAAGCTTATTTTCATCTCCGGGTGCATAACCGGTATGCACTGAAACAATTTCGCCTTTGCCATTCACTAAAAAGACGTAAGGAACTGCACCAATGTTCAATGCTCTTTTCATATCACCATTTGGATCTACATATACTTCGTAGTCCCAGTCTTTGCCATTAACAAACGGTTTTACATTGCTCATGGTACGTGCATCATCCACGCTGATGGCAATAATTTTTACGCCTGTTTCCTTTTGCCAGTCGCTATAAAGGTCATTGATAGCAGTGAGTTCATTAATACATGGTTTGCACCAGGTAGCCCAAAAATCGAGAACCATTGGTTTACCATTATTATTGAAAGTGGATGTACTTACTGTCTTACCATCCATATCTTTTACATCCACAACAGGAATGGGTCTTGGTTGAAATACCTGCGCCTGTGATACAGATGCGCTTACTAATGCCAGAAAAAAAATGGTTTTTTTAATCATTCAATTTAAATTTATTTCTAATTCTGAATTACCGGTTAACGACTAACTTCTGCACAGCTATATTTTTACCGCCAACAGTCAATGCTACCATATAAACACCATTGGGATAATCTGCTGTAGATAATACAATATTACCATTAGAACTGCTAACAGGAATTGAGTTAATTGTTTTTCCCAGCATATTCACTATTTTGATTTCTACCTTAGTTCCTTTTTTCAACTGATAGTTTAATGCAGTTAAACCTTTTGCAGGGTTTGGATACAGTTTACTCATGGAGTTATTTTGTTCCAACTGACTGATGCCAACGGGAGTTATATGATAATTCACCGCAAACTGAACTGAGTCAGTTGGATTATTGTTATCAAAAACTGTGTAAGAGATGGTACTTGAACCGACATAACCATGCCCAAAATAATCACCTCTGAAAGTATTATCAGAAGCACCAGGGTTGATGGTTGATGTAACAGGTGACACCATGGTACCTACTCCGTTACATAAAATTCCCCAGCAGAAACTGTGCTCTGCAAGAGGATACAAGTTCGTATTGTATGCTTTCAATGATGCATCAATAGGATTAGAGCCTGAATTTACAACCAATACGGTAGCCTGAATAACACTATCTTCAATAGATCCGACTACATCGGATGTCAGGTTGTTGTAAATTAAATTTTGTCCGTTTGCAAACAGCGATCCGGCACAAACTAAAACTGCGGTAAAAAGTTTTTTCATTTTTTATTTATTTAATTAGTTCAACGTAGCGGATTGAATCCGCTACGTTGAACAATTTTAATTATTGAATGGAAATTTTCTGATAATTAACAGAATTACCTGAACGCACAGCAAGGGTGTAAATTCCTGCTGCCAGATTTTTCACATCTATTGTCTGATTCAATGATGAAACCACACCTAAATTAACTGAATAAGCAACACGGCCTGAAATGTCTGTCAGTTCAATTGCTACAGGCATTGTTTTTTCAAATGTTGCAGATACGTTTACAAAATTGCTTGCAGGATTAGGATAAACATTGAATGAAGTTACGCCTTCAAGATTATGAACTGCAGTTACTCCTGATAAATTAATATCATCCAGATACAGGTTGTTACCATAATCAGAAGTAGCTTTAAAGTCAATCATAACAGATGACTGACCTGCAAAATTTGCTAAAGAAACAGTATCAGAACGCCATTGAGTAGCAGTTGGAGTGAATTGGCTTGGCTGAGCAGCTTTGGTTGCAAGAGCTGCACCTGCTTTGTTGTAAACAGACGACCAGGTAGCACCACAATCAGTTGACACCAATACCTGAAGTCTGTCGAGTTCATTTGAATACTGACAATATGCTACACTAAATGTGAGGTAAGGGTTTGTAGCTGCTGATAAATCAACCGGAATTGTTGGAATCAATTCACCGGTACCTGAGGAGAGAGTGTAAAAAGGAATTTTAGCAGAACCACCGGGAGTTTGACCAAATCCGCCAACTGTACTTCTTATCCAGGTAGATGCAGCTCCAATGTTGTTAAGCATCCAATCTGCAGGAGGGAAAGTTGTTGAGGTGAATCCTTGACTCAAAGACTGAGCGGGTGTGCCGGCAATTGATACAGCTTTTTTGAAATTGAGATTACGATTATAATAATCAGGATTACCGTTCACTTCAATAAGTTTTGCCACAAAATTCTGACCTCCGCCTGATGGAATAGTTACATTGCTAAGTGTAAGAGGAGCGCTTGCGCCTGCAGCCAATGAACCACTCCAACTGTACTGTTGCATAGTTTGTCCTTCAATACCATATTCAATTAAAGCTGAAGTAAGAGGAATGCCTCCATAATTTTTCAAAGTAACATTTGGTGTAAAAGGATTACTGCAAGTAAGAGCAGATGACAATCCTGTTATAGCTCCAAATGGCACCTGTGCAGCAACCTGACTTGCTCCGGCCTGAAGCACTTCTTTGGTTGCATCTTCCTGTACAAATGCAACTGCTTCCAACTGTGGCCAGTAAGGAATAAACACATTTGGATTATCAACAATTGTCCACTGTAAATCCAATACCACAGAATCACCTACATTCCAGGTTGAAGGCAAAGCAGTGCCATTACCATCAGGAAGCATTTTGCGCATTACGCCTTCATAGTGAGATTCACCATTAGGAGAGGTATAACCGAAAATCTCGTGCTCTTTTACAGCCACTCTTGCTTTCAAGTTTGTACCTGTATAAGCCTGTGTTGCACGAATTACAGAATGTGTATAAATAATGGTATGATCTGTAGAAAATGAGTGAGTAACTGTAACAGTAAAAGGAGAAGTTACAACAGCACGGTTATTTAAAATGGTGCTGGTAAAATATCCGGCAACATCATTCCAAACGTTACCATCCATAAATACGTGTGGAGAGTAATTGTTTGCATAAAAAGATGTTCTGTTTCCAACATCAGTTGTATTGTAAGTATAGAAGTTTGGTCCGGTTGATGGAATGTTGTTCTGATACTTTAATGAAATTGCACTGGAACTTGCATTAAGTATAGCATTAAATGCCGGATTTTG
>Ga0209096_1000769_pt1 | contig 39130 bp, 52 predicted proteins | sample AD_UKC034_MetaG_FD_184407 | JGI IMG/M metagenome (GOLD analysis project Ga0209096, IMG submission 184407) | Active sludge microbial communities of municipal wastewater-treating anaerobic digesters from USA - AD_UKC034_MetaG (SPAdes) (version 2) | ecosystem: Engineered > Bioreactor > Anaerobic >...
ACCGTAATGACGAGTTCCTGAACCCAGTCGGAACCATCCCGGGCATGCGCTATATGGACATGACCAATTACCTCCCCGGTGATGAGTTCACCCTCGGGTCCGACACCTGGAAGGTGTTTCCGTGGTATGCCAAGGGCGGGCGTAGCGGCCAACGCGGCATTGCCTACCTGAAGGTGTAAGCATATGGCCGTCATTACGACGTATGGGCTAGTAGGCCCGCTTACCAAGACACCGCCTTCTGTGCAGTTCAGCGCACAGATAGCAGGCTTCGCCCCCGTCGATAATAGTCCTCCAGTTCAGCAATACGAACAGGGGGATATCGGGTACGGTGTAATCACGTCGAATCTGCCGATCAGTGAAGTGGAGCAGAACTTCGCGGGCTACAAAGCGCCGTCGTTCCTTGACGACTATTACTATCGCGTCCATATCAAGCCGGGCATCATTGCGCTCGGCAACCTGTTGTCGGCACAGGTGCGGACGGTGGAAGTGTGGTCAGCGTATTTTGCTCCTAAGCTGCTGTCGTCGCTGACACAGGCAGGCACAGACGGCATCACGCTGGTGCAGCCTGCAACGCCCCCGACGTACTTTGCAGCACTGGAGTCCCGTACTTACACGCTCAGCGTGAGTACAAACGGACCTCCTATTGTGGATGCAATCTACACGTTCAACTTCCCGGACGAATCCCCGACGTTGGAGATCACTGGGCGCCGTGTGGTGTTGTGGCCTTTCGTGCCGGAGACAGGGTACGACGAGACGATGGTCTGGAAAACGGACATCATTGACAGTTACAACAATGAACAACGGCTTGCCTTGAGAGAAGCACCACGGCAGTCCTTCTCCCATAAATTCGTCTTGGACGAATCACAATTTAGCAGGGCAAAGGCAATCAGCACTCAATGGGCCCACCGCGTTTATGGCATTGCCGTGTGGGCGGAAGTCACTCCGCTACTGACCGGGCTCACTGCAGGCGCCACGTTCATCGCGTTCGACACTTCAAACGCAGACTATCGCGACGATGACCTGATCCTGCTGTGGGTATCCGACACACAGCTCACAGCGCTCGAGATCACCACAGTGACGCCGACAGGTGTTAATCTTAAGCTGCCCCTGGAAACGAACTGGCCCAAGTGTTACGTGGCTCCGCTACGGTTCGCCCGCACCTTCGCAGGCATCGATTACAAGCGCTCGTCCAACCGCTACATCACCGCCAGCGGTGTGTTCGAGGTTACGCAGAACAAGGATCTGGGCGACAACGGTGCCTATCCGCTGTATCGGGGCAAGCCCGTCCTCACTGACCGCTCTGCTGTAGTAAGTGACCTCAGCGAACGCATTGCGCGAACCATTGATATCTTCGACAACGGGTCCGGCCCCATCCAAGTGGATACCGCCACGAATTGGGTGCGCCATATGCAGACCATCGGGTTCATCAAGAACACCCGTGCAGGCATCTGGGCGCTTCGTAAGTGGATTCACGCTCGCCGAGGTAAGCAGCGCGCGTTCTGGCTGCCGTCGTGGAACACCGATCTGATCATTCTGGAGGACGTTGCCAGCACGGCGAGCGCCATCACCGTGTCCCCTGTTGGATATCCGCTCTATTACGGCATCAAGGATATCATGGTGCAATTAAAGAACGGAACACAGGTATTCGCTCGCGTGACGTCAGGAAGCACGAACGGTGACGGGAACGAGGTGCTCACCCTGTCTGCTCAAATTGGCGCGACATTTGCTACGACCGACATTGATTTCGTATGCTTTATGTCGCACGCACGATTTGACACGGATCAGGTCGTTTTCAGCCACAAAGACGTGGGCCAAGTAGCTGCCACAGTCGCTATCGCGGAGACCCCTGAGTCATGACATACAGCGCCTATGAGACCTCATTAGAGACAGGGACTCCGATCGAGCTCTACGAGTTCGTTCAGGGGATCCAGCGCTGGAACTATGTGAGTGGCGCTAACGAGATCATTCGGCTTGGGCAGACCTTTACCCCGTCACCTGTCAAGCGCGACAGCGTGAAACAGACGACTGACACGTTCAAGGACTCCATCAAGCTGGTTTTTCCGCGTGACGATGCGTTTGCTTCGCAGTACCTCGCGTTCGCACCCGAAGACGTGACCACAGTAACTATCTATCGCGGCCACTACGGTGATCCCGATAGTGAATTCATCGTGTATTGGAAGGGTCGTGTCGTTGGCGCCAAGACCAGCGGAAACCAGATCGAGGTTCAGTGTGAGTCCGTTTTCACCTCGATCAAGCGCCCGGGCTTGCGTGCGCGCTTCGAGTACGGGTGCCGTCGCACGCTGTACCTGAAGGGCTGCAATGTGAATCGCGAGCTCTACAAGCACGAAGGCGCTGTGCTGTCGATTGCGGGCGGGCTGGTCGTTACTGTAGCCGGCGCAGCATTGCAGCCCGACGGGTACTACACAGGGGGCATGATCGTCGCCCCAGACGGCAGCTCGCGCTTCCTTACCGCCCACACAGGGGACACCGTTACAATGGCGCGCCCCATGGCGAGTCTTGTGGGCGGTCAGACTGTTGCAATCTACCCCGGCTGCGATCACCTGAAAGAGACCTGCAACAATAAATTCAACAACCTGAACAACTTCGGCGGGTTCCCTTGGATTCCATCCAAGAATCCGTACGGCGGTTCGTCTATCGCTTAGGAGACCGATATGGCATGGGTCTATGCAATCGTGTTCATCGTCGCGCTGGTCGTCAGCTATGCGATGATGCCCAAGCCCGAAACCCGTCCGCCCGCAGGGTTGGACGAGATTCAGGCGCCAACTGCTGAAGTAGGCCGGGAGATTCCAGTGCTGTTTGGCACCAGAAAGATGGACGGCCCGAACGTCGTCTGGTACGGGGATCTTCGAACTGTGCCTATCAAGAGCAAGGGAGGCAAGAAGTGACGACCCCTGTCATCGTTCGCATGGAACACTGCCGCGAGCTGCGCTATTGCGCGCGGGGAGTTCGAGAGCTGTTCGCACGGTACGGCCTGGACTATACCGATTTCTTGAACAACGGCATCGATTCCGACAAGCTGCTGGAAGCAACAGACAACGACGGAATGGCGCTTGCAGCAGTGGAGGTGGCTCGTGGGCGGAAGTAGCAAATCAGTCACAGTCGGATATAAGTATTATCTCGGGATGCACATGGTCTTCTGTCATGGCCCGATCGATAAAATCATCCGAATCGACTTTGATGACAAGACTGCATGGACGGGCAACGCGAACGGCGGTCAGATCACGATCTCCGCGGAGAACCTGTTCGGCGGCCAGAAGCGCGAGGGAGGTGTGTCCGGCGCGGTGGATATCGACATGGGCGGTGACGCGCAGACGCCTAACAGCTACCTCGTGAGCAAGCTGGGCGCGCTGGTGCCTGGGTTCCGAGGTGTGGTCAGCGCTGTGTTCCGCCAAGTCTATCTAGGCATGAACCCATATCTGAAACGCCCGTCGTTCTGGGGCCAGCGGATACTGGTGCGCCAGAACGGAATTGCTCAATGGTACAGCGCGAAAGCTGCTATCGGGCAAGACATGAATCCGGCGCACATCATTCGCGAGTGCCTCACCGACCCGGATTGGGGCATGGGCTACCCTGAAGCAGACGTGGATGACACAGCATTCCAAGCTGCCGCTGATCAGATGTTCAGTGAGGGCATGGGCATGTCCATTCTGTGGGACAAGTCCGTGACGTTGGAAGAATTCATTCAGGAGGTGCTCAAGCACATCGATGGCTCCTTGTTCGTTGATCGCACCTCAGGAAAGTTCGTTCTGAAGCTGGCGCGCGGCGGGTATGATGTGAATTCGTTGCTGGTGCTGGACGAGTCCTCCGTCGATAAGATTTCAGACTTCAAGCGTAACACCATAGGAGAGCTGATCAACTCGGTGACTGTTGTCTATTGGGACGCCAGCACAGGTAAGAACAACTCCGTCACGGTGCAGGACATCGCGCTTGCAGCGCAGCAGCAGTCCGTCGTGAGTACGACGAAGCAGTTCCCGGGCTTCACGAATGGCACCATCGCCACTAAGGTGGCAGCACGGTCGTTGAAGGCACTGTCAGTCCCGCTTGCCAGTGGCACCATCTACGCCAACCGCAAAGCGGCATCGCTGAACATCGGTGACGTCTTTGTGCTCAGCTGGCCTCGCTACGGGATCAGCCAGCTTGTCATGCGAGTGGCGAACGTAGAGCTGGGCGCACTGGACAGCAACGTCGTCAAGATCAGTGCAGTGGAGGACGTGTTCGCACTGTCGAGCGCCATCTATGCGCCTCCGCCCCCGAGCGGCTGGACGGATCCGAACAACGCGCCGTCCGCTTGCCCGTACCATTGCGTGATTGAGGCGCCGTTCTGGGAACTATGCCAGCGCATGGGTGAAACCGATGCGCGTAGCATTCCGACGACAGCGGGTTTCGTGGTGGCCACAGGTGTGCGGCCTACCAGTGACGCGGGTAACGCGCAGCTCCTCACGAACCCGACGAACACTGCCTACGAGGAGGCGGGTACAGTCGATTTCTGCCCGACAGCAGTGCTCAGCGCTGCCATTACTCCGAACCAGACAGTGATTCCAATCAGCGGGGGCATTGACCTGGACATCGTCAAGCTCAACACCTATGCAATTATCGACAATGAGCTTGTCGTCGTTACCTCGATCAGTAGCTCGTCAATGACTGTGGGACGCGGGGTGCTGGATTCCGTGCCTGTGGTGCATGCGCTCGGCGCGCGGGTGTTCTTCCCTGACGTGTATTTCGAGACGGATACTGTCGAATACGCCACGGGCGAAGTGGCTCGAATTAAGCTGCTGCCCACTACGGCCAAGGGTACGCTGGCGGAAGGCTCCGCACCCGTGCAAACCGTCACGATTCAGGCGCGATCGTCCAAGCCTTACCCTCCGCAAAGGCTACGCATCAACACACAAGCCTATCCCGACACCGTGCGCGGGGATCAGGATATCACTGTGGCATGGGTGCATCGGGACCGCTTGCAGCAGACCGCAACTCTCGTGGATACGGAAGCAGCAAGCATTGGCCCTGAAGCGAACACGACTTACACATGCCGCCTACTGACCCAAGGCGGTTCGGTGATCGCTACGCATGCGGGACTGACTGGTGTGGTCACGGACACCTTCACTCTTGCAGAGATGGGGTCCAACTATGGCAGGCTGAGGATTCAGCTGTGGGCTGTGCGTGACGGCATTCAAAGCCTTCAGATGCACGATTGGGAATTCACTCGTTCCGGTTACGGAACCGGATATGGTTACTCTTACGGAGGCGCATAATGGCAGCATCAACTGAACCGCGTAGCGGACTGAGCTTCGGCTGGTCGCTTGGAGAGAACAACTGGAACACGGGGATGGACGCGAACTTGCTGTCCATCGGTCGGTTCGCTTATCACCTGTCGGTCAAGGATCGCGATCTTGCGACCCCTCCGGGCAGTCCGGCAGCGGGTGACACGTATATCGTCGCAGCCTCGCCTACTGGTGCATGGGCAGGGCAAGCGGGCAAGGTGGCAATCTGGTCGGGTTCTGCCTGGGTATTCGGCACGCCGCGAATTGGCTGGGTAGCCTACATAGAGGACGAAGAAAAGCTCAGCGCCTACAAGGCGGCGGGCTGGTCCGTAGGGATCGCCATCTAAACGAAGCCCCGCTCAGCGGGGCTTTTTATTGTCGATATGAATATACACATCAACTCGATCCGTTGGAACGTACCGATAATCGACATGATACATCTGATCCCGTACTCGCGCAGGATACAGACGATAGCACTGCTTGATGAACTGCTGATAGGCGGGCTTGCCCTGCATGACCACAGCGACGTCCATCTTGCAGCGCGACACCGCTTCCATGCCAGCATTCCCTTCCTGGCCATAGGCGGACAGAATTGGCCCGGCCTCGCTGATGCGGGTCTTCGGGTCGCTGTTGAACCAGGCTGCTGTGCATTGCCTGTCGCAGGCGTGCGCAGCACCAGCAAGCGCGAGCGTCGCGCTAACGATCAGTCTTGCGATGACCTTCATGGCATTGCTCCTTATAGCTGCCCTCGTAGTCGGGCCAGACGCCAGTATGCACGTTCTGGCAGTACATGTCAAGTTCGAGGAGCTCGTCTTCGTAATCCATTTTTCCGACGATTCCTACCAGAAGCACGATCACGACGAGGATAGCGAGCGTGCGAAACGGGGTGTTGGCTTTCTGCATTGTTTTCTCCGTGTTGAACTAAACTGTGGGCCGCGCTTTCGGGGGTACAGGCCGCGATCGGCTAGTGGCCCGCATGGTTGCATTGGCCACCGCACTGCGCAGCGTAGCGCGGCCAAAACAGCTCGCGATAAACACCCGCATTCGTGTCGAAGTGGTGCGCAATACCTTCGACGTCATGAACGAGGTCTTCGTCGGTCGCGATCAGCAGTGCATCCAGCTGAAGCGGGTGCGTCATGTGTGCGTGAAGCACTTTCATGAACAGCAGGTGATCGCCCAGTGTGGTCATAGGCACGATTGCGCGGTAGCGCAGCACGATCTCTTCGACGAGGGTCTCGTCCATTTCAGGCTCCAAGAATGATGTGAAGGTTATGCAACCAGATCCAGGCGTCGAAGACGCATAGAGCTGTGAAGGTAATCAAGTTCATATCCGCCTCCTTTCCTAGTACGTGATGCAACTGTAGGACACTTCTTGAGCAGATGCAAGCACAAAGATGGGCTTGCCGGCAAAAATGCGACAAGCCCATTTATCAAGCCTTAGAGCTATACCCGATCACCTGCAAAATCTTCTCGCACTCCTGTTCGTACCACTCGAAATCGACGTCAGCAGGAAACTCGTCAGGCAAGTCCATCATGGGCTTAGCACCATCCGAGCGGGGCACCTTGTTCCCGTTCGTTGCATAGACGATCTCACCCTGTACCCCGACAGCGTAGTACCAGCGGATCGACTTGCCTAGATACTCGGTCAGACCTGGCTTGGACAGCTCGTCCCAGGCCGCCTTGTACGCGCGTTCGGTGTTCATTGCAGCGCGTCCGATGGTGTCACCCTCCCTGACCCAGCTATCTTTCGAGAAGGGTACGAACCCCGCCAGCTTCAGAAGTTCCTCCTGCGAACTGTGCGCGGGAGGCGGAATGCGATCCCATACCTTGACCGCGCCACCCTTCACGCTGCGCACAGACACGAACTTCGTGATGTCCTTGCACCCGCGCACTGTGGTCATGATCGGTACGTTCTTCGTCAGCAGCGCCTCCACAGCTTCGACGCAGATCGTATTCGTCGGGTTCTTGTGCAAGCGCTCCGCCATGTTCTTCTTGCTGGCCCACGGGTTAGCATAGGCGCCCTTGCACTTCGTAGAGCCGTCTTCCTTGACTGCGATGTAGTTATTCACGTCACGCGAATAGAGCGACTTGTAGATGGTGCCCTCGGTCTGGAAGCCTGTGTCCTGTTCCCACTGAGCAATGATCTGGTCCATGACGTGCTGCCCCTTGCGCGGGCACTTGATCACGATGCCGTCGGTGTTCGCGCTGACCACATGGATTCCAGCAAGCTCCAGGCGCTCGATCAGCATCAGTAGGCTTAGCTGGCCGGTCACTGTCACTTGGATCAGCAGGTCGGGTGAGTAGAGGATCGAATACTTGCTGCCCAGCTTACCGAACGACCCGTTGATCGTAATCTTGAGTGAGTCGGCCGTTACCTTGTCACCCCGTTCCTTGGCTGCAATACGTCGATCAACGATGTTCTTATACACGTGAAGGAACGTCGGGCCAAGGTGATGCGGGTACAGACCAAGGTTCAAGATGATGAACGGATAGTACGACGTCACGTCCTTGTCGATCAGGATGTAGTTTTCGTCGCTGTGGTGCGCTGCTGTGCTTTCGCTGCTATGCAGACCGCCGATGCCCATGCGATACACGCTGCCGTTGATATCAAGCTGGAGCGCCTTAATCTCTTCAGGCATGCCGATGGAACCAGTCTCATCGACAAGGAAGTTCGCATTCGCAACGACACTCAGGGCCCAGTTCATCAGCTGCGACTGGTAACGAATGAAGTGTGGCACCCTGTAGCGGTACGCTGTGCCCACCTCGATGACGGGCTTCTCTGGCCTGCGCCCCATACGACGGGTCATCTCCTCAGCGATCACAGCTTCAGCAATTTGCGCGTCCGACTTACTGCGAAGGTCAATGTCAGACTCATTCGATAGCGTAGTGCGCAGATCTAGGTGATCTCGCAAGCACTCGTGAAGGAACGCGGTGCTCGTCAAGTCGCTGTTGATGTTGTACCAGCGCACGCAGGCAATCTGTTCAGGGCTGAGCACGGTGTCAGGGTGGAACGGCAGATCCTGCATGCGGGGAACGTGCAAGCGACCGCCATAGATCTTCAGGCTGGCGCGGAGCGGAGCTACCTCGATCAGGTCAATGTGGTCAATCTTAACGCCCTTCACCTTGTACTGCTTCATCACGTCGGAACCGCGCCACCCTTCAAGAATGATCTGGTTCGTCGCGTGCTTCAGCAATGCGTTTGGCTTGCCCGCAAGTGCAAGGAATGTGATCGGTAAGTCGTACGACAGGGAGTTGAACCCGACGGTCGTGGTGTTCTCCAATACCCAGCGCAGTTTCCCGACGTCAAGCGGATGCCCATCGTACATCTCAAAAAACACCGCTTTGCCGGTGGCGAGCGATCGAAACGAGGCGATGAAATAGTTCTCATAACACTCGATGTCGAACAGCAGCCTGTCGCGGGTCATTGCGGCGTGCAACACCTCCGCGTCGTTCATCACCAGTATGGGAAAGCGTAGCGCTTCTTCGATCCCGGGCAGGTAGTCTGGGCGTAACCACACAGGGTCGGGCGGTGTGCGTTTGGCCTTCTCGGCCTTCTCCTTGGGAGGTGGAGGTCGATCCTCCCAGAACAGTCCTAGAGCGTCAGCTCGCATCTTCTATCCTCATCTAAGGCCATTAAGCGGGCCGTGGCGCTGGGTTACATGTTACAGGCGCATGCCTACGATTGCACCCCTGAGCCTATCGCCGTAGAACAGGCAGGGGTTCGGGTACGTGCTGAAGTCGATTTTCTGTGCCACATCCTTCAGCAGTTTGAGCATCTCGATCTGATACACACCCTCGAACGGGAAGCCCACCATGTCGAACGATGCCCCCTCGCCTTCGTCGATATGGGTCTTGACCGCTTCACCGTGGAAGAACGCGCGCCCCAGCTTGTCGGCGAACGGTTTAATCACTTCCAGCCCTTCGAACAGGCGGGAGTCCATGTCACTCGGGTTGCTCTGCCTGTCGAGCACTTTCGACAGGTCGGGCCAGTCAGTGCTATACAGCTGGCTCCGGATCCAGCGCCCGTCGGTGTAATGGAATGTGATGCTGTTGTCAGTGCGCTGTGCGTGCGTGGGCGCTTCGTTGATACGGATCATCTCCTTGATTGCCGCCATAGGGATGTTGGCGGTGAAGGGTGTCTGCGAACCGATCCAGTATTCCACCAGGCACACGTTATTCGTGGCGAACGCAGACTGGCCTCGGAGCAAGATGCCGTTCGTCCAAGGGCGGGACGCATCGTTACCGACGAACGGTGCAAGCGTCTTGCACGCCTTCAGAAGCTGCTCCCCGTCAAGATCTACGTGATCACCTTCAGGCATGACGTGCGGAGTTTCACCGTCGATACAATCCACGAACGCCCGGAACTTACCGCTCTGAATGCGCAGCTTGCCCGCTGGGGTCATGCTCAGCGTCACTGTGTCGTTGCAGTTCGCGATCGCCTGCACCAGCGGGCCCGCCTTGGGCTTGCAGTCAATGTCAAAGGGGATGGGGCTGGACAGCGCCAGCGTGCCGTTATAGGAGCGCACATGCCCACCCTCGATGGCAAAGTGAGTCATGGCGGGCAGGAGGTCTTTCTTAGCGACTGCACCCTGCACGAACTTGAGTTCTTTAAGCATTAGAAGAGCTCCTGAATACGCGCCCGGAACGTGTTCGAGTGCGCAGCGTTGATCATTGTGTTGATCACACCGAACGCCCACAGGTTGTAAGCGGCGCGTGATTCATACACGGTGGAAAGGCGCTCAAGTGTGAAACCGTGTTTCTCGAGCATCTGCAGAACGTAGTCCTGTTCAATCGGTGTCAGTGTGGTCACGTGCTGTCCAGCGTCGTGCCTGCTGGGGGACTTCTCCGACACGCTCATAGGAAGTGCCATCGTGCTCTGGCTGTAGCCTGGGGTGATAATGCTGCCGAATGCTGCGGACTGAATCCAGGAGGACGAGTCACAGGAATACCACGGATAGCGCTCCATGATCGGAACGGCTGTGATACCGAAGCCATGCACCTTGATCTTCGGATTGCCGCTACCGTCGGTGAGGTAGCGATCCCATATCCTGTCCAGCCAGATACAGAGCTGCTGAGTGCTGGAGCCCACCATGCCGCCGAGCGTGATGTATTCGTAGTTCGCGACGTACCATTCCAGATATCGCTCGTCTTCCCCAGCGTGGAAGCAGGGAAGGGGCTTGGCGCCGCGCTGCTCCATCTCGAGCTGATTGCGCCACGTCTGCAAAGGGTCGCCGATGCCGTCCAGCACAGACGCCATCACGACACCATCTTCAACGCGAATGATGTCTCTGTTGCGGTTGATATAGTCGCAATACTCCGCGACGCTAATCTCGACGCCCAGCGTGTAGGCAGAGAACGCTCCCGAGTCCAGGAACACTTGAGCACCGTCACGCCGCATATCATCGACATAACGCTGCTTTCCGACGTAGTGGTACGACTCGAGAATGTGAGGAAGATTCTTGCAGATGTTCTGCTCGTGCTCTGTCAGCTTGGCATGGCGCGCCTGACCTTCCATGTATCCGTTTGTATAGACTGCCGCCATAAAGATGTTCATGTCGTCACCTTGTTGCCCTTAGTTCTGTTCTCCATCATTGGAAGGTACTGCAAATTCGACAACACATGCAGGCCGCTCACCGTCTTACCTTGAAGCGGGGATCACATGATCGACTTCGTGACCTTCCGGACAATTTTCGTAGAACTGTTGAATGAGTTCTTTCTCGCTCCATGTGGGCACACGCCTCAAGCGAAGGGCTTGCTGTCTGCGCACATGCGCGAGGGCTGCTTTCGGGTTCCGTGCATACCAGCGACGCCAGTTTTCTGTCGCGTTCGGAGAGGGCTTTTCACGAGCTTTACGCTTCGCGATCTGCTCAGGCTGGGAGTTGATCCGCTTCACGTTTTCACGATTACATTCGACACAAGTTCCAGTCGATTTGAACCGATGAGCAATATGTCCGCGCTTGCACGGTTTGCCTGTGAAGTAGAGCTCTGCTGCCATCAATCCTCCAAAATGTAGGGACATCCGAAGACGTCCCTACATTATAGCGAACTAGCTGTTACTGGGCAAGCCGAAGAAACTCGGCACGGGTGTCGGGCTCATCCTTCATGGCACCACGAAGAGCAGTCGTCACCGTGTGGTGTCCCTGCTGGCAGATGCCACGGGATTCCATGCACATGTGTCGCGCCTTAATGACCACACCGACGCCCTTGGCTTCCAGGTGCTCGAACAGTGCGTCCGCGATCTGGTCTGTGAGCCGTTCCTGCACTTGCAGGCGGCGAGCATACATGTCCGCCAGGCGGGACAGCTTGCTCAGGCCCACGATACGACCGTTCGGAATGTAGCTGATCGTGACCGTGCCGAAGATCGGCGCGAGGTGATGCTCGCAATGTGAGTAGATGGGGATGTCGCGCACCGTCACCATCTGGTCATGCTTCTCCGCACCGTCTTCGAACACCTTCAGGATGGCCTTCGGATCCTTGCCGTAACCGCCGCACCAGTGACGCCAGGCTTTCGCGACGCGATGCGGAGTCTCGAGCAGACCTTCACGAGCAGGATCGTCACCGACGTACTGGAGCAGACGGCGGATGTTGTCTTCGATACCAGATTCTGCGTCACCTTCCCACGGGAACACGATCCAGCGACCCTTGAACGCTTCGTCGGTCTTCTTGTCGATGAGTACGAAGAACGGCTTGCCTGGGAACTGGTCGCACCAGTGCTCCATCGTGCTGCCGCTGTCGATCAGGTCGTCGATGAAGATGTCCGCCTTTTCGGGGTCGTCGGTAATGCTGAACCCCGCGAGCCCTTGCAGCAGGTACGCAACGGGCACACCGCCGCGCGGTACGGGGTAAGCCAGCAGGGTGCGGCCAAGGGTAGCGCCGAAGGCCAAAATGGCCTGTGCCGCCCGCTGCGCGAGCGCTTGCACGTCGTTGTGATTCAAAGTCAGTTGCATGATGTGTCCTTAGTGAGCGTGGAAGGAGGCGGAGCACTTGCGCGTCTCTTCGACGTCACAATGTACGAGTTTGATGCCGGTGCCTGCGAGCTGCTGCGGGCCGATCACTTCAACGAGGTGCTGAGCGATGTTCTCGGCGGTCGGATTGAACGGGACGATCACGATCGTCGGGTCGATCTCGGGCAGCACCTTGGCCCACGGATCGTTCCCCCAGATGAGCGTCTTGTGATCCCAATTATCTTCCAGCCACATGCACAGGCGGGACTTCATGTCGCTGAAGTCGATCACGCGGCCGATGTTGTCCAGCGATTCCGCTTCGCAGGTGAAATGGACTCGATAGTTGTGGCCGTGCAGGTGCGCGCACTTCGACTCGTGCTGGAAGACGCGGTGTCCGCAGCTGATGTCGTGATATCGTTTGGCTTGCCAAGGCATGTGGTTACTCCTTCTCGTTACTGTAAGAAATGACCTCTTCGAGGCCGTTGATGTCAAACGCGGTGCGTCGCATGTAGCACGGACCGCACGTCCCGCAATGCTGCTCGCCCGCACGGTAGCAGCTCCAGGTCTTGTCGAGCGGTGCGCCAATGCGGTGCCCCAGCGCCACGATCTCATGCTTCATCAGGTTGCCAACAGGCATCATGACGCGCATGCGCTTTCCATCGCCTACAGCGAAGGGCAACAGGTCATTGAACTTGGCAATGAACTCCGGTTCGTTGTCAGGGTAGGCACCAGCCTCCTCCAGGTTGTTCCCGAGGACGATAGTGTCGAACCCGTTGGCTTCAGCGTAAGCGGTAGCCACGCTGAGCAGCAGCAGGTTCCGCGCAGGCACCCATTCGTGAGCGAACTCGGCACCTTCCTCACCTCCTGCAATCTTGCTGTCCGCTTGCAGCAGCGGGGAGTCGCTGGGCTTATAGACGGGCAGAGGGAACACGGTGCAGGGTACGCCCAGCGCGTCCGCGGCAGCTTGCACAGCGATCACCTCGGGGCCTTCCGCTCGGCTACCGTAGCAGAAGTGAATGAGCTCGGTCTCGACCCCGATCACCTTCTTGACATAGGTGGCAGCGACCACACTGTCCAGGCCTCCGCTGCACACGACGAGCGCCTTGGAACGAGCGCCTACGTCGTACAGGGATTCGCCTCGGATCTCAAGGTGATCGCTGAAGTAGAAGCTCATTACCGAATACGGATCCACCATGCGCGGGGTCATGTTGTCCGGGAAGTAGTGCCGGGCGCTTGCAAAGAAGACGCCGACTTCCGTTACGACGAACCAGATCGGGCGGTAGTTCGCTGCCACCAGCAGATGATTCTTCTGCTCGCTATGGGTCGCGAGGATCGCATAGCTGCCCTTGAGCCTCTTCACGCCTTCGATGAAGTGGAGCGCGGTGCGGTACGCATTGGAACCGTCACAACGGTTGGCGTCCAGGACTTCCGCGATCGCCGCGCTGTCGATGCGGGTGGGCACCTTACCCGTGCGAAGGGTCTTGTCGTTTGCGATGGTGCCGTTATGCACGATAGACCAGTGCCCCGCGCTGTAAGGCTGCTGATCGTCCTGGGACTTGTCAGCGACGTATTCTGTTGTCGGTTCAGCGCGAAGGTTGCTGATGAACGTAGCGGACTCGACGTCGCCTTTGAAGAACTCAACAGGGTGCCAATCCTTGCCTTCCTTGCGCTCGGTACTTTTGTCGATAACGATGTCGTCACCGTAGTTCGTAAGGAAACCCCGGCCGTCCCGACCTCGCTCGTGACTGTGTTGGATAATATGGTTCAGCAGGCTATTAGCCTGAGACCGTGCTGCAGGTGTGGTCAAGCCCCACACCAAGGCGCCAATGATTGCGCACATAGCTCACTCCATTTCGATGATCTTGTGGATCTGTAGTTGAAGGATGTAACCGAACTTCATGCAGGAGCCGATGGCCGCTTGCAGGTTAAGGCGGTTGAGCTCTTCATCCTTGGAGTCCATCGGTTGCAGGTAGATCGGGCGTGCCCAATTCTTGGGCGGTCGGGCCACATACGGACTCGCGCGGTGTTCCAACGCACGCAACGGAAGGCCATCGTCGTGGATGCTGTCGTGCGCGATCACATACTTGAAGCAGCATGCGACGTCATTGATGCGGGGATGAACCTTACCGGCTTTCGGGCTGCACACCACATAGACGCCGGTTCGGATGTCCGGCATGGTGCTGTAAGGGTACTCGACAGGTTCGAGCGTACCGTTAGTCTCGATCTGGACGTAGAAGCCCGCGTCGGTCAGTACGTTGAGGAGTCGTGTGATGTCCTGGCGAAATGGTTCGCCGCCGGTAATGACCACAAGGCCGCTCGACTGGTATTCCTGCACCTTGACGAGGATCTCTTGGGCGCTTGCAGCGCGCCGGCCTTGGGTGTAGTCGGTGTCGCATGCGGGGCATTGCAGATTGCACCCTGCGAGTCGAACGAATACGGAAGGGGTTCCGCAGAAAGGGCCTTCGCCCTGGATGGTGTGAAAGATGCTGTGTAAGGACAGCAGGCCGTCAGCGCTTCTGGTGCGCTTCTCGATTGGTTGTAAGTTCATGGAACCTCCGGGGTAGATAGCAAAGGGGCATCTCTGCCCCTTTGCAGGTTTCCCGCTGGGCGGATGCCCAGGGCGCTTTATTGTAGCAGGTTAGGCCTGCTCGGCGCCAGCGGAGGTCGTTTCGGCCTTCGGGGACTCAATACGGCCGGTGATGCCGTGGAACTTGCGCCAGCGGGCGTATTCGGCACGGACGTTGGCTTCGTTCAGACCGTCGGCCTTGGCCAGTTCCATGGACTCGCCGATGGACGCGGGAGCGCCGTTCTTCTGCGACACGCTGTCGAAGATGCCCCAGGCCTTGCCGCAGAGGGTGTCGGGCTTCGGGCGGCGGATACCGTTCTGCTCCGGCATGCGGTTGGCTTCGCGAGCAGCCTTGGCGTCTGCCTTGGCCTGTTCCTTCGCAGCCTTCTCGGCAGCCTTCTTCGCTTCGCGGTCGGCCTTTTCCTGGGCCTTCTGCGCTTCCTTGGCAGCCTTCTTCTCGGCAGCTTCGGCTTCACGCCTGGCCTTGGCTTCGGCCTTCTCGGCAGCGATCTGTTCGGCGGTCTTCTCGGTCATGGTCTTTCTCCAGTGAAAGTGAATAAAGTCCGTTGATGGACGGGATTGCAATGTAACACTCCGGGAGCATGAGTGCAAGCGGGCAAATCGGATATCTTACGCGATCCTCGCTTTCTGCCAGTTGCCAAGCTCATTGGAGCTGCTAGTGCGCTTCACCCCATCCTGCTCCAGCGCGTTCATGATATCCTTGCGCAAGGCGAGGACTGTGCTCTTTTCGATCGGCTTTCCAGCTTCCTCCCACATGCGGTCAGCCACTGCCCAGATCTTCTCGCGCACACCGCTGGCCCTTGGGGCACCAGTTGCAGCGCGCGGGGCAGCAGCGGGCCGCGCAGGCCGCGCAGCACTGCTGGCCGGTACGGTAGCACCGGCACGCACAGCGTCGCCCGTAGCGTCGGCAAACAACTCCGCAGGGCGGGAAGCGCGGAACGAACCCTTCACATACTTGTAGGCCTTCTTGTCGCCATCCCGAATACTGTCTGCCTGACGCTTGACCTCAATCTCGTCCAGATCTGTGACAGGGAACTCCTCCGCAAACTGGAGGATCTTGGACTTCATTTCCGCGACAGGCATGTGGTCAGCTTGCCCCGGAAAGCACGATCGGAAAAGCATCTTGATCTCCATGTCGGTCTTGTGCTTGACTGTCATGTCAATCGGACAGACATGCACTGCGACGTCGGGGAGTTCAATATGCACCAGGCCGCACACAGCATTCACGGACGAATGCTTATGAACGATCCTCATGTTCTGCATGTCAAGACTAACGTACATCTTTCACCTCGCATCTGAAGGGTGCCCCTCCGTGCATGTATGCCGCAAGCGGCTGTCGGCATTCTGCCTTGTGCTTGAAGCGCTCAGCGGTAGCGAACACCTCGGAGAAGATCAGATAGAGCACAAGGAGGACGGCTGCAAGCACTAACAGAAACCGGACCATGGCAGATCTCCTGAGGGGCTTTCGCCCCTCGCTTGTGAGGTTACTGACGACCGCGAATGCCGTTGAACTTGCGCCACTGGTAGAACTCGATGGACGCATTGTTCGGGTTCCAGCCGCGCTCTTCAGCCAGCGCCTTCACTTGCTTGGCGGTGGGCTGGGTGCCTGCTGCCACCATGTCGTCCAGCGCATCCCACACAGCACGGCACTGACCGCCCACGGAGGGTTTCTTGATGCCGTTGCGTTCTTCGCGGGCCTTTTCAATCTTCAGGCCGCTGCTGGTGCGCTTGGCAGCGGCGGGAGCGCTGCGCTCCTCTTCTTTCTTCTCATTGGCACCCATCATCTGCTGAACCATCGTTGCCAGACCGCTCGGGGCGCTGACAGGCGCTTCTTCCTGCGCTTCCTTGGTGACCACAGCTTCCGGCGCAGCTTCTTCCGCACCCTTGGCGTCAGCGTAGTGCGCTTCCAGCGCGGCACGCATGCCGTCATTGTTTATCTTGCCGTAGTTCTTGATGCCAGCTTCCTTGCAAGCCTGACGGAGTTCCACTTTGCCCATTTCGTTGAAGTTGATCATTTTAAGCTCCTAGAGGTTGATGGTCTTTCGACCGTTGTTTGATGCACCGCTGCATCCATGAATCGTACTATAGACGAACTGGACAAAGATGCAAGCCCTTTTTCAGGCTTGCCCGTAAAAAAGATTTTTATCGGCATCCAAAAATCGATTAGAACGGAATATCATCGTCCAGATCCTCAAGCGGTGCGCTGTGGTGCGTCTGCACGCTGGGGCCTTCGTCACCGTCACTTGCTTCCTGAGTGCCGAACGCGGTGCCATCAAAGCACGTCGCAAGGATTTCCGGATACTTCTTGTTGATCCAGACTCTCAAGTGCGTGGGCGTGCGTACCCTGTCAGCACGCTCCAGCGCTTCCGCTGTGGTGCTGGGCATTGGTTCGTCACTACGGGCACGCCACCAGTCACGCGCCTTCTTGCCTGCATAGTTCGTATGCTCGACACAGACGAACTCTTCGAACATCCGATACCCGCAATAGTAGGTGGCCTTCATCATCGGGGGCCTGCCGTCCTTCTTGTGCTCGATATAGGTGATGTGATCCACCTTGAACACTTCAACGACGGGCATGTCACCCTTGATCAGCTCCGCGGTGCTGGCCCCCTGCTTCAGCTTGGTCTGGAACTTGAATTCGTATGTGCAGTTCGAACCGTCAAGCATCAGGCCATTACACCAGCGCAGGCTGGCATGAACCCATGTGCGGCAGCACGGGCATTCCTTGACAGGTGCATCGCCTCCCTTTTCACCCTTACGACGAGGAACCACAGGGTCATTGATCGGCCCGAGCCTGCGCGTGTTGTTCGCAAAGTCGAGCACCAGGCAATTCTCCTTCCCTGTCCAAGGGCTTGGGCGCGTACCACGGCCAAGCATCTGCACCCATAGCACAGCTGACGCGGTAGGCCTCAGACAGAGGATCAGGTCAATGGCTGGGAAGTCGAACCCTGTGGTCAGCACGTTGTTATTCACTGCCGCACGGTACTTCCCAGCCTTGAAGTCTCTGATCGCATTGTCGCGTTCCTTGTCACCCATCTTGGAGTGAATCGCGACAGTCGGGATCCCCATGTCGTTCATGATCTCAGCGGTGTGGATAGCATGTTCCACACCGGCCGCGAACACCAGCCAGTGATTCCGGTTCCAGCCTAGCTCCAGCGCCTCCTTGACTGCTGCGACTGTGATGTCCATTTTATCGACAGCAGTTTGCAGCTCGCTCGCTATGAACTCGCCGCCGCGCATATGAACGCCATCCACTTCCAACTTCGTCACAGTGCTCTTGGGCACCAGCGGCGCAAGGAAGCCCTCAGCGATGAGCCGGTTGAATGCCTCGATGCCTGTGATGTCGAAACAGATGTCCGTGAATAGGCCTGGAACTTCTTCGCCCTTATCGTTCTTCACAGGGTCTGTCAGCTTCCCGTGCCCAAGCCGCCACGGGGTAGCAGTCAAACCGATCACCTTCAAGTTCGGGTTGATGCTTATGAGGCCCGACAGGAACGTCTGATACATGGTCGCCTCGCTGGGGCTTACGAGGTGCGCTTCGTCAATGATGACAAGATCCACATGGCCAAACATGGCCCACTTCTTGGCGACCGAACCGATACCCGCAAAGGTGATGGGCGCATGCACGTCCCGTCGGTTCAGGCCTGCGCTATACACACCAGCGGGCGCGAACGCCCACAAGCCCATCAGCTTCTCATAGTTCTGTTGAATCAGCTCCTTGACGTGAGTAAGGATCATCACCCGCTGGTTCGGGTAATACTTGAACACCGACTCCAGGAACATCGCAATCACGACGCTCTTGCCTGTGCCAGTGGGCATCGCGACGACGGGATTGCCCGCCTTGCTTCCGAAGTAGCTGTAGATGCTTGAGACTGCTTCTACTTGATACGAACGAGCTTGAATCATAGTCTTGTAAGAGCCTTTTCATAATAATTAGGGTCCTTCTCAATACAAACCCATCTACGGTTCAGATTTTTACATGCAACCGCAGTCGTCCCTGAGCCCGCACAATTATCAAGGACAAGATCATTCTCGTTGGTATATGTCTTAATTAGATATTCAAACAATTCAACAGGCTTCTGTGTGGGGTGAATCCCGAGCTCTTTCTTATTATCAGCTTTGATTTCAATTACTGAACATGGATTATGATGAGCGCCGTCTTGAGCTGTTGTTCTTATCTCTGCACCTTTTCCATAGTTCGTGTGTTCGCCATGTCCATTGTTGTTAGTGGAAACGAAGGCCTTGCCAGAACGAAATTGCTTGTTATAAGTAGGCAACTTTTTATAGAAGACTAGAATATCCTCGTGCCTTCGTAGTGGCATCCTATTCGCATTCAACGCGCCTGTGTATTTATTTACTTTATCCCAGACAAGTGAATATCTAAATAATTTAAGGTTTGAGCACACCAGCGTGGCAGTAAAAGGCATTGCAGCAGTCAGAACTATTGCACCAGAAACTTTAATAACTCGTGAGTATTGAGCCCATAACTTATCAAACGGTAAGACAGAATCCCACTTGCATTCTGTCGTCCCATATGGCAGATCGCAAAGAATCATATCTACACAGCCGTCTGGTATTTCCACCATCGCATCAAAACAATCTGCATTATAGAAACGACCTTTGGCAATATCTGTAAAAATCAATTTACTCATAGAAACACCTTCCGCGGAGTGTAGTCTTCACAGCCAACGAGCTGCACCTCTTTAGAGATTACTTCATTGGCGCCTTCGCCAATAGGCTGGACAGGTCTATTGCAGATCCACTTGCCCCCTGTGGCGGGTTCGCTGTAAGCGCACGTCCGGCAGTTCTTATCCGGAGCAGCCGTGAGGTGGCAGACTGGCCTGTGGTCACACCATCTGCACTTGAAGAATCCCGGTGACTCGTTCAGCTTGTTCGGGGGCTCTGACATCCATACGATCTTGTCTCCGCGGTCAAGGAACTGATCTGCCACAGCGCTATCAAGCGGAATGATCTCACCGTAGAGCTCGTCGGTGTTCTTATTGACTGCAAGGTACAGCGCGACCGCCAGGCCCATCTTGCGCATATACACGTTCATCTGAACGTAGTGCTCGAACTTGGCGTCACGAACACCCTTGGCCTTCAGTTCGGTGAAGGACTTGTCGTTGTGAGTCTTGAACTCACTTAGCGCAGCAGTGCCAGGGGGAAGATCGGGCAAGCCTATGACCACACCGTCTCCGCTGCCTCCGAAGTGGCCCTCCGCGTGAGAGATACGGAACTGGTTCCCGTTCTCGTCCTGCTGATACACTTCGCAACCGATCATCAGCAGCATCGCGATGAATCGAGCTTCCTCCAGGTGCCCACGGTTGAACAAGCGAAGCAAGCGACCATCGAAGTTCGATTTCGTTGCCCAGCGGAAGTTATACCAGATCGCGCGAGCACATTCCCCGCCGATCAACGATGCGCCCATGTGGGAACGGTGCCCGTCGTTTCCGGGACGGTATGCGTCACCGATATGCCCGATCACCTTTCCGAGCCACTCACGGAAGGCAGACCCTTGATCCGCCTTCACCATTGCGTCAATCTTTGCGACAGTGTGCGTCGCGAGAATTACATTAGGCATCACGCCTCCATATATGACTCAGAGGGCTTAGGGGAGCTTGAGCAAGTCCCGGCACCGTCCGCAGTGCCCGCCAACCAGTCGTTCGAAGTGTTCGTCACAGTGCTTGCAGATACCAGGCACACCCTTGGGCATGTTCGCCGCTCTTGCGCTTATCTCCGAATATGCGCCTCATCCAGCACTTCCGCGTCCTTGAGTGCGCGGTCAGCATCATCTGCCATTATCACATCTCCTCGGAAAAAGAGGGCACACCCTTTCGAGTGCGCCCTCCATGCTGATCAGCTTACTGCTGAGGTTGAGCCCAGGGCGGGGTGGCGGTCTGCGGATTGAAACCCGCCGGCGCTGCCTGCTGGGGTGCCTGAGCGGCTTGCTGGGGAGCAGGCTGCTGAACCGGAGCTTGCTGCTGCGGCGCTTGCTGCCAGGGCTGTGCCGCTGCGGGCTGCTGCCAGGGCTGCTGGGCCGGTGCAGCTTGCGCCGGGGCCTGTTGTGGCTGGGGTGCCGGCTGCTGGGCCGGTGCTTGCTGCCACGGCTGCTGCGGAGCGGCTTGCGGTGCGGGAGCCTGCTGGGGCGCCTGGCCGAAGTTCTGAGGCTGCTGCCACTGTTGCTGAGGCTGCTGAACCGGAGCTTGCTGCGGAGCACCGAAGCCCGGAGGCATGCCACCAGCCGGCGCACCGCCGAAGCCCGCCGGAGCGGCACCAGCCTGGGAGCCCATATCGACCTGCTCGTTGATGTTCTTGATCGAGCTGATCTCGTTGGAGTCCTCGTACTGGCCGGAGGTGTCCTTGCGGAGCTTCACCTTGATCTTCATGGGCAGGCCGTGCAGCTGGCTGGAGTCCTGGACGTGCAGAACGCCGACAGCGTGCGCGATCGCCGACAGTTGCTTGTAGGCGATTTCCTGGGCCACCGGATTGGTGTTGCGCAGGTTCAGGCGCATGTAGATCTTGCGGTTGGCGTACTGACCGTCGATGATGTTGAAACGGGTCTGGAGGTAAGCACCGGAGCCGTCCTTGGTCGGCTTCATTTCCGACTCGTCGATCATCGCGTTATACCAGCCCGCGGGGACGGTCTCGAAACCGAGATCCGGGGCGACTTGGGTTGCATCAAAGTTCAATTGTGCCATGGCTTTAAGCTCCTAGGATTTTGGCAAAACACGCACTGAGAAAAGGAGGTTCCAACGGAGCGAGTGCGCCACTCCGATCCTTTGCTTCGAACTGCAGATCGGGTTGAGTCTGCAAGAATCGATAGGTTTCACCCTGAGGCGTCTTATTGACACCCAGGCGAAAGACTTCATCAAAGAAATACGGGATCTTCGAACCCAGCTTGGAGCCGGGCATCGACGGGCCGTACTTGACCACACCAGTCATCTCGTCTTTCATGGGCTCCATCTTCGCAGCCACATAGACGTTCTTCCCGGGCAGGTCACGGAACAGGCGGATCAGTGTTTCCATCTTCTCGATCAGCTCACCGTAGGCCTGGCGCGGGTCTTTGACCTGTCGCTTGGCATTGTTGAGCACGACCTCAGCGATCTCGGAAATGCTGTCCAGACCGACGCTTGCGAATTGCTTCGCTTCCGCGCTTCGAGCACACCACTCATAGGCGTCCGTCAGGTCTTGCACGTTCGTCACGGTGATGATGGGCATGTTGTAACAGATGTTCGGGTTGCCCACACCGAACAGACGCTCCAGGTTAGCCTTGCGGAGCGACAGCACACCGGACTCGGCGCTGATCAGCACGGGGGCAGGCAGGGTGGCGGACAGAACCGTCTTACCCATACCCGCGCCACCATAGACCAGCGCTTTCACTCCGGAGAGCTGTGACGCCTGCTCAGCTGTGGTGAATTGCAAAGCCATCAGCCTTCTCCTTTGTCAAACTCGTAGGCGAGCTTTTGCAGCCGACCCCGTACTTCTTCAACTTCCTTTCGGCGTTCGTTCCAAAGGCTGAACTCTACCAGACTTTCAACTTCTTTGCTCACGAGACGATGCAGGTATTGCGGGCTGAGCGCATCGAGCTCCCAGCTTTCCTCACCGTACTGCGCCCGATAGGACTCATAACGGCTGTCAGTGACCTTCGCAGGGTTCGGCGGAGGGTTCTGCTCCTCAACCTGATCCATGTTCAAGGCCAGCCTGCGGAAGTCAATGCTCACGCGGTGCCTGCTGAACAGCTCGAGGCGTTCGTGCAGGTCGCGCGACATGTCGATGCCGCTCGGATCATGGTCTCCAAGGTGCAAGACCACAATTTCCTGGCTTGCCCGCATTATACGGGTCTTGGCCAGCTCGCGCAACGTGGTGGCGCTAGGATATCCGCGAGCCGGAAGGAGCGGAACATCCCATTCCTTGCAGGTGCGCTCCAGCACGCCCGCCAGCGCTTCCTTCTCCACTACGACGATGACGCGATTCGGTTGATCCGACCACAAGTCCTCGTGATAACTCTGCGCGCACGCTTGCAGAATGTCACTACCGCTGGACCAGTGCGAGCGCTCCAAGATGCCGCGCGTGCGGTCTTCGATAGCGTCCCAGTCGATAAGACCGGCAAGTCGAGCATTCGTCATCAGTGAGACGATGTTGTCATAGCTGCGCACGGTGTTCTCGATATGCCCCCGCGCCACGAGCTGGTAGTAAAGCTGACGGATCGTCAGGCGGTAGCCCTGCCCATTGTAGTCCGTGACGATCTCGTCGCAGAGTGCAATCAGCTTGAGCGACGCCTTGTGAAACCGCGGAGCGTCGATATAGGCTTCTTTCATGCGGGCACCCACACATTCTCAGAATTATAGTGCCCAGTTTGCCCATGCAAGCTGAAAGACAGGGTTCCAGGGCTGGACAGATACAACGTCTGACCGTCCATGGGCCCGCCTTTCATCACATAAGCGATCTTCTTCACCCGGATGCGTTTCATTTCACTTCTCCCATGTCAAGAGGGTTGCGGAAGCCCAGGAACACGGGAAAGCGCGGGGCTTCCTTCACGCCAACCTCGAAATGCTTGTACTTGGCAATCTTGCCCGCCAGCGTACCAGCCAGCCACATGGCCCACAGTTCCGCGCGCTGCGCTGCCGTGTAGCCCGTACCGATATTGAACTCGATACCTGTGGTCACGTCACGCACCTTCAACGCGCCCAGCGTGCCCATGGGCACCTTGCCGTCTTGATGAGAACTGCGCTTCGTGTATCCGAGCTCATCGAGTGTTGCCTCGTTGGCATTGTGCATGAGCTCTTCCACACCGATGACCACAGCTTCCGAGTCGGCAAAGCGCTTCACCTTGAGCAGATAGCCTTCGCGCGCGGTACTGCGACCGAACTTGTAGATGCCTTTCGGATCGCGGATCATCACACCCTCGAAGCCCTGCTCCAGAGTGATCGTCTCGAACGCATGGAGCTCTTGTTCGTTATGAACGAGCGTCTGCTTGAGCAGCCGGATCCGCGGGTACTTACCCAGCGCACCGTCTTTGAACGCACGCTCCATCAGGCGCAGGCGCTCACCATAGGGCATCTTGGCATCGGTGAAGTCAAACACCCAAAAGGTGAAGTCAGGTTCCCCGTCGCGAGACATGACGCCGCTGGTCGTTGCTTGCATCACGTTCTTGTCGTTTGCAGGGCCTACCGTGAGCTCACCGTCCAGCCCGTTGAACAGGGCTTGTCCAAGGTAGTCCTGGACGAACCCGTTCGGGATGGGTTTCATGGTGCGCGACATTGCCATGTCTTCGTTGATGACAGAGCGAATGCCGTCCAGCTTGGCACTGGCATAGACAGGGAACTTGATTTCCTTCGGTGCTTCCACCGCGAGCATAGGCCTCATCTTAACCTCCGAGACGACGATACTTGTCATAGAGCGCCATGCTGTTCGGCAGGTACTGGCGCAGCAGCTGATCAACTGCCTGGGCGTAGCGCTGCGCCTCGATCTGTGCGTGGCTGTGGTCGCGCAAGCGCAGGAAGTTCAGCATGTTATGCAGGTCTTGCTTCCAGAGCCAGTGCGTGTAATGGTTCAAGGACAGGAGCATTCGCGCATGCTCCGGGGCCACGCCACTCTCGATTGCTTCGAGGTAGGAATTGTATCCGTCCTCGCAATGCAGCTTCAGCGTCGTCTTGAACGACTGTTGGTGCAGCCAATCCAGATTGTCCTCTTGCCCTTGCTTGGCGTGCGTTGCCTTGCCCCCCACGACTTCCGGGATGTACCATTCCGCGGGGAGCGTCACATAACGACCGCTCACCTCGTTGATGGTAGCGGTGCGGTGGCGTACGAACTGCCGAGCGACGAAGATAGGCATCTTCATTTCCAGCCAGATTTCCACCATCTCGAACGGGCTGGTGTGCCAGTTGCGCATCAGGTAGTCCGCCAGCTTCAGATCTGCGTCGCGGGTGCGATCGCTGTCCATCTGGTCGAACGACATGCGAGCGGACTGTGCCGGATCGATATCGTCCGCGTCGAACGGCGCGTCCGGGCGACGGTTCGGGCCCGACATGTTGCGCAGGGCCACGAACCCGTGATCCAGCACGTCCAGAGCGATAGCGCCCTTGCCTTCGTAATTAGGTTGATTCATTACATCTCCAATCATCAGCTATGATTGTCATTCGCATTTCGTGCCTCCTGGGCCTTCTTTGTCTTGGCAGGCAGCACGATTTCCAGAGCAGGCGAACCGGGCTTCACGATCAAGCACTGGTCGAAGAGCTGGATCTGCTCGGCGGTCAGCTCGCGGTATTCCTTGAGCTTGAGCGAAGGTTTCCACTGGACCATGGCGTCGGGGTGGATGCCGGCCTGGGAGAACTGTTCGCGCATCGCCTGGAACGCACCAGGATCCACTTCACGGTTGATCGTGTGCTTACCCTTGAGCACATAGCCGTTCGGAAGATCATAGCTGTTCGTCCCTTCCACGGGGGATGCGAAGAAGTACCCGAAGATCTTGGTGCGGAGAAGCATCTCGCGCGCCTTGACCTTCTTCAGCTCCTCTTGGAGCTTATACCACTCGGCCAGATCGGCCTGGGTGACTTGGTTTTCGGGAATGAGCGTCATGACTGTGGTTACTCCTTCGGCATACCGATGAAGCTGCGCTCACCCGCCTTGTCGGCGCGCTCTTGCGCGTGCTTGTCGCTGTAGCTGCCGGAGCTGTAGCGCTTGGACAGCTTGGCGATATTGTGCGCCAGGACTTCTTCACGGGTGATGCCCAGGCCCTGACGCAGGCCTTCCATGTAGAACTCGAGGTCGCCCATCTCTTCGATCACGTTCTCGCGGTCGATAGGCTTGCGGTAGATCGCAGCCTTCTTGACGGCGTCCAACAGCTCGCCGGCCTCACCGCTGATGCCGACTGCCATGTGCAGTGCATGAGCATCCTCAGCGGTCAGACTGGCAACGATGTCCGCGCCCGGCTTGGCCAGTGCGGTCACCAGTTCGGGGTGAGTGATCTTACTTTCCATCAGGTTTCTCCTGTACGTGGTTGAACTGCATGAGCGTTAATGTAACGCAACACACGCGAGCCGGCAAGCCTATTTTCTGGATATTTTGCATCGGCTTATGATTTCTTCGCCTGAGCAGCGTAGTCAGGCAGCTTCAAGATCCGGTACGCCTTGCCGTGATAGTTGTAGGCCTCAGCGACCTTCGCTTTATCCACTTCCATCAGGTAGCCGTTATTGATCGCAGACTGGAGCACAAGATCCAGCGCAGCGTTCTGACCCGCGCGGTGATTGTAGAAGGATGCCACGCGCGCTGTTCGGATCTGCAGATAGCTCCGCGGAACGATGCTGTTCTGGCGCATCTCCTCGGGCACCTTGTAACTGGCTGCAAGCGGGTTGGCAAGGTAGTCGCGCAGCAGAGACATGAGCTTGCGTTCGCGCGCTGTGTCACCTGTACCGACGTCACCAGTATCCAAGCGCCTACTCATGATCTGGATGTCCCTGCGAATAACGTCAAGTGCCCAGTCGAGATGCTCTTTCGTGATGCAGGGGTTGATCCAGTTGTCCGCTACAGCCAGCAAGCCCGCAACGCGGAGCACCTTGAGCGCAGCACGGTTCCACATCTGTCGTCGGGACTCGTCGTCCGTGCTGTTGATCTCACGATCGCATTCCTGTTCGAACTGCCACATGATGTGAGCAGCTTCCTCGGTACGGCCGAGCGGCTGGGATGTCTGCCCGCCAATGAGGTTCTGTGCCTGGAATGCGAGCTTCACGAGCGCGTCCTGCAATGCAGCGTCCGGAACCATCACCTGCGACGAGTTCATGGGAGGTCGCTCGCCGTCGTACTCAATGATCAAGAAGCGGGAAAGGAACCCGTCTTCCATCATCGACTCAGTGAGCGCCTCGTAGAACGTGCTCGGTGTGGTTTCGCCGATCATGCTATACGCCACACCGCTGATCGACGCGATGTTGTTATCCTTGTTCGAGTACCCGATACCGCCGACAATGGATTGCGGGCCTGACTTCTGATACAGGTTCGTCATCTGCGTGCGCAGTGTGCTGAGCGGGCCGTCTCGATCGTCATTGGCCAGTCGTTTGAGCTTGCGCCCCCACTCACCGGACACATTCACGAAAGACGGATTGCTGGCGCATGCCTTGATAAGTGCAGGGCCCGACGCAAAGTCTGTGAAGTCAATGAAATTGTGGAACGTGGGTATGTTGGAGGTGCAAGCACGAATCAGCGAACTGATACCGCTGTGCATTGCCTCTTTACCGATAGCAGAACGCGCCACGAGAATGATATACATGTTCAGACCGGACTGCGGAATGTGCCAGGCTTTACCACACAGGCCCGCCAGCAGGCCCAGCGATGCAACGATCGCCACTTCCTTGACGGGGCGCGGTGCGCTCTGATAGATGTACTGCGCAATCCGTCCAGCGAACCCAGGCGGCCAAGGCAAGCCCTTGGAACCCGCTTGCACGACGTCCATGCACACTGGGCCCGCCATGGTAGCGGCGACAGGGGTGGGCTGACTCAGCTGTACGGGGTCACCGCGCCCCTGTACGTGTAGCGGGACCGCTGTGCGCTGCTGTGGGGCACCAGCCGCGGGCATACCGCCCTGGAGTCGCTGCACCTCCTGCATGGCAAGCCTGCGCGCTTCCAGCATGGTATCGGCCGCCTGTACCAGTGCGCTGGCATTGACGGACTTCTCCCGTGCTTCACGCGAACGAATGGTGGCCAGCGTGCGGTTGAGGTAGCGGTCGTCCTTGACGGATTTCTCACGCTTGCCCAGCGCCGAGTCACGGAACAACCGTCGGCACTGGTCGTTCGACGGGCTGTAGAAGGTAAGCATGGACATGAGCGCGAGGTCTGCTTCCGATTGGCTCGGGAAGCCCATCGACTCCCATTGCCCAAGCCACAGCCTGCAGAACTTGTCCGAGTTGGCAGCGCCCACCGCGCGCACCAGTACAGACCAATCGTCCTCATCCGCTGCAAGCTCTTCCAGCGCGAAGTCAGCTGCCTGTTCCTTGGGCCGCATCTGCGACGCCATGTTGAGCAGCATAGGCTGACACTCGCGAACGGGCTTGTCCTGAACGACGCTGCCCGTGCAGATGATGAAACGCTCTTGCGAGTAGATCTCAACCCCGTCGCGACGCACACCCTTCCCGATGCTACCGCGAACCCATATATGCAGGCCCTTCCCGCTGCGCGACGCTTCCGCATAGCTGTCGAAACCCAGCATGATCCGATAGAATAGATCGTACTGTTCAGGGGTCGTCCAGAGTTCGGGCTTGTCGGGGCAGTTCTGGGCGTCCTTGACGTCCAGGTCGATGCAGGAATAAGGGTCGGACTCGTGCAGCACGAACCCGATATCGAACCCGTTGGCGAATGCGACTTGTGCAGCCGTGTCGAAGTCCATCCACTGTGACGGCTGGGTCACAGAGGCGTTGAATAGTTTTCCGTCAGGGCCGACCGACAGCGGAGCCTTGTTAGCACCAGCAACACACCACTGGCGCAGGTACTTGAGCTCAGCCGGAAGACGCGCCCATGCTTGAGCGCGTGTGGTCATACCAGTTCGCCCCTCCGCGCTTGCAGCATGATCCGCCAAGCGTCCAGGTACGGGCGAACGACATCACGTTTCCAGATAAAGATCTGCGCGCCATTAACGATAATCGGATCGGGCAGCAGGCCCCGGCGACGCGCATTTACGAGGGTGGCACGGCATACACCGAGCTCTTGGCCAATTTCGCTTGACGTGATATAGATCTCGTCAAACTCCTGCTGAGCAGTCTTCTCAACTTCCGTCATTATTGATTCCCCGGCAAACTAGGAGCGCGAAAGCGACACCCGAATGGCTCAGCAGTGTAGCGCGTTCGCTGTGTTATCGCAACACATGTTTAGTTGAGCGGTTTCTGCGCCTTGATAGCTTCCCAGGCCTCTTTCTTCTGCGAAACGTGCAGAGTCCATTGGGCCATGGTGTGTGCTCGCTGCTGGCGCGCCTGCTCCGTTACTTGACGAACGTACTCGTCCCACTGAGCCTCCGCTTCCTTGCGCTGCCTACATGCTGCAATGTATTCCTCATAGGCTACCTTGGCAGCCTTAGCGAGCTCAGCTTCAGGGCTTCCATCGTCCTTCTGACGTAGCTGGTAACGACGCTGAGCTTCGCGATTGAGCTTCGCGCGCTTGCCTGACGTGTCATGCTCGGATAACCACAGCATCTTGAGCTCAGCAGCCCTGCGCACCCTGTCCGCGAACGTAACGACTTCCATGTTCAGCTTGTCACAGCGGAACGGGGTTAATGCACGCACGAACATAGACGTTGGCATGATAGCGTTGAAGTTCGGAGCTGTCTTGCATCCTTCCGCAAGCTCGTCTGCCAGCAGACCTTTCCAGCGCTTAAAAGCGTCAGCGGAATAGAATTGCTCTACGGGCAACGCAGGCACGCCCTGCGCAAGCATTGCAGCATGGAGCGCGTGCAGATACGTCAGCACCTGATCTTCTTCCGGTGCGTTGAAGTTGATAGCCATCAGCTCTTGCTGAGCGTTGGCGCCTGCTGTTGCCAGCCTGGTGTCCATGTCGTCAGCGGTGTTCCATGCGGTAGCCTGCGGAGCTGGTGCCTGGGTGGAATGCGCTTGCTGGAATGCAGCAGCGTCAAAGTTAAGTTCTGCCATGTTGATACTCCAAGTGAAGTGACGGTGGCTGTACTATAAGGCCCTAACGTGCTAAAGGCAAGGCATTATGGTGGGAGGTTTAGTAAGGGCGGCAAAAGAGTACGGCAAAAACACGGCTTGCCAATAGTGTGTATTATCTCGGGGGGGGGGGCTGACCCTGTCGGGGGGAGGGCGATATAATACTTACTCTATATATGTGTTAATTTGTTTATTTGTTATATGGTATAGAGGAATCCCGCATTATGCGGGCGCGTGCGCGATCAGCCCGACCTGTTTGCAGAAACGCCGACCGAAAGACCTATCAGTTCAAGTGCCGGGGCCTTATGTCGTGAGTCATGTTAAAAAGTTCTGAAGCATCGCAGAAATCGCTTGCATCACATCTAAGTCTGTCCTATAGTTACACCATACCGCAACGCACTAAGGAGAACTGAAATGACAACCTTCGCAAATTACACTTTCAAGACCGAAGACACCAGCACCGAACGTCGCGAGATGAACAACATGGCGCAGCAGTATGGCGGGTTCTATGTTGGAATGAACGAAGATGGTCAGATGGTATTCGAATTCGAGCGAGAGCAGGACGCAAAAGACTTCGCTCACACATGGTGCGAATAACTGTGGTCATCTGGAGAACACCATGAACGCATTCGAAGTCATTCAGCTTGCCCGCAAGCACGCCAACAACGGCGCACAGATGCAGAGCAGCGCCCAGCTCTGCTTGAAGGACGCTGAAGAGCTCCAGGCTCAGGGTAAGTGCGTGGAGGCGCGTAACCGCGCGGTGAAGTCACTGCAATACTCTGTAGGCGTGTTTCACCCCCTGACTACCAGGCCGCTGACCCGCGTCGGAGCTGATTAGCACCTGCAAGATATCCAAAACGCCCGCTTGTGCTCCGGCACGGTGGGCGTTATAGTATGCAGCGAGTAACAGCCCACAGCGCAGTGAGCTCCACTATACACGGTGGATGAATCTGCGAGGCTTGGGACTCCCCTTCCGGCGGGGCAGGAGACCACATAATCCACCGGACGCAACAGAAACACGTTGAACCAGACACAGGTCGAAGCGGAGCCCGGATATGGGCCTTACCCGCAAGGACGTCAGCCCTGTGTCAAAGCAGTCAGGTTCCTTGAAGCTGGACGCAAGCGGGAGCCCCGTCGTCAAAGCCTGTGACGCCCGACCTGACTGTCATCCGTGTGCGAGCCCGTGTGGGCGGGCGCGTAAGCGGGTAGGCCCCACACGCCTACGAATATGGTGCGCGGCCTGGGACTGGTGCCTGGGTCGCGTTTCCTCAACTTTGACTTGGAGCATGGGCTCATGAGAATATCGATTGACTTTAAGACGGATAGTTCTGTCAAAAAGGGTAAGCGTAAAGCGCCTTCCCAAAGCTCCGTTGAAAGCGCCATAGACGAGGCGCTGGAGGATAGGCAGGCTTGGGAAAAAGCCAACAGGATGGCACCAGCTTCAACTCAAAACCTATTCCCTTCGAATACTTTCAGCAGGATTCTGTCAAGGGCTCCTGTCAATAAGTCCGCGCGAATCGTAACGGACCAGGCTGGCATTACAGATTCCGTAGAATTTAATTCTCACGAGCTGCATGAGCGCCTTAGATCCATCAACCTTGATGTGCGCAGGCGTCTGGCAGAAGGACAGAGCGAACGTGATGTCGCTTCCCTCAAGAGGCTTGCGCGTCTGACAGCCCGTCAGTTCATGAGAACTGTAGGAGATAACGCTTACCCTTTTCGAGTGCTGAAGGTAGGCGACAAGTTCGATATTGTGTGCAAGCACACGGGAGCGTTCATCAAAGAAGATACAGTCCGATCCGTGAAGCCTATGAGCTTCCGTGGAAGCGGGAAATGCCATTTTTCAACACAGACAGGCATTGGTTCCGGGTGGAACTACAAAGCTCGTCTTAAACCGGAGAATTCTAATGCCTGAAATCACTCTTGCCGTAGGTATCAATTCCGATGCCGTGAATCAGTTTCTGGAGTACGTCACTGACGCTGTATCCAGCAAGGAAATCAGCCCGATGGCGGCTGCGAAGCTAGAGGAGCTGTTGAAGGGCGTCACTGTGGTCACCGCTCCCACACGCAAGCACTCGCACTATTACAAGGACGTCAGCCATCTGAAGGACATCGACGTGTATCGGGTGCTCAAGCTGTTCAATGTCACTGATCCGTGCGTCCAACATGCGGTCAAGAAACTGCTCGTGGCTGGTGGGCGCGGTGCAGGTAAGGACATCGAACGCGACCTCCGTGAAGCGGCGGACTCCATCAATCGTGCTCTGCAGATGATCGCTGAAGACGACGTGCCGAGGGCTCGCGAATGAACGGTGCGACATACGAAGACGCCTTCAACCTGCTGTGCGGCAAGCTGCTCGGTGAGGGTATCCATCGGAAGGTTTTCGAATGTCGCCTGCGCGACGACCTAGTCGTGAAGGTGGAGCCTGAAGAGAACTGGCGTTACTTCGCCAACGTGCTCGAGATGCGTTTTTGGAACGATCACGAGCACTACAAGAAGGTGGCGGACTGGCTCGCTCCGTGTGAATACCTGTCACCCGACGGGCGCATCTTGCTACAGCGCAAGGCTTCGCCTATAGTGGATCGGTCGGCGCTACCTGAGCAAGTGCCAGCCTTCTTGAGCGACCTGAAGCCTGAGAACTTCGGTATGCTCGACGGGCGGCTGGTGTGCCTGGACTACGCAATGACGATTCCGAACCCCTCAACTAGATTGAAGAAAGTGGATTGGCGATGAGCAACGTATATCGAGAGAATGGTTACAACGACCGTGAAGACTATCTGTCTTGCATCGCGGAGGACTACGGACTGGACCTGGAGCAAGTGGTGCGCCCTCTTGCTGACCTGCTGGGCCCTAGCGAAGACTTCGACGGGCTGGTGTCCTCACTGGAAGATGAGGCATCCAAATGACACGGATCAACCTCGTTCCGCCTGAAGAGTTGATGGATCAGCACCTGTTCGCAGAGTTCCGCGAAATCAAGATGGTGCCCAAGTCTCTGCGGCGCAGTCTGGTGGCTGCGCACGCACGCGGGGAGTCGCTCTACAAGTTCTGGCAGCGTATCCCCAAGGCTTACACCTTGAACACTGGACACGCGTATTCTTTAACCAATCAGAAATGGAGAACATCATGGCGATGAACATATCAGAAGTGACACGTATTGACCGGCAGGGCGTGATCGCGTTGCTGTATTCCCACGACGACGGATTCACGCGTCATGTCGTAGAGATTTACCCGAGCAGGCAGTACATCTGCCGGATTAACGAGGTCTCTTGTTTCAGACGCGGGACGCATGACTGGATGGCGCGATTGCATGGGTTTGAACTCGCCCGACTTGAGCGAGTTTGGCCAAGCAACCTCCCCCGGGATCTAGCCGAAGGCAAGTGAGACGAAGCGGTAGGATTAACCGTAACGCAAGGCCGCAGCAATACCGAAAGGCGTTCCGGGCATTTGCGACCTTTGCGGCGAATTTATGCCGCGTTTAATCAACGGCGTTTGCGCGCCTTGTCGCAACCGCCATAAGTTGCCGTAAGGGGTTCGAAATGACGCTCGAAACATTGGCAAAATCAGGAACCGAAGCGGCGCACCAAACTGCCTTATTCGCTTGGGCCGCTTTGCAGGTCAAACGCTGGCCCGAACTTCGTTGGTTGCACCACATACCCAACGGCGGAAGCCGGGGCGACGATGCCAAGTCGCGCGCTATCCGGGGTTCGCAAATGAAGGCGCAAGGCGTGCGAACAGGCGTTGCCGACGTATGCTTGCCAGGCAGCGATCGCAGACTCCATGAGACAGATCGGACTACCTGAGCTCGACCTGCTGGACGCCCAGAACAAGCTCGAGTCTATCATAGGTCTGCACATACCTCACACCGATCTGTTCGACCCTGAGAAGTGTCGTGCGATGTGGGACTACCTGACGGACGGGCGCGTGCCTTTCAACTACCAGCGCCACAAGCTGCTCGTCGATATCGAGATGCAGCCCAAGTTCAGCGGCCTCACTGTGGGCAAGCACGTCACCCGCCGCCTTATGATTGAGCTGGCATCCGCAGGGGACGAAGAATGAAGATCTGCATCCTGTGTGGAGGGGTAGGACACGATCAGTCTGAATGCCCATGGGTAGAGGCGCAGCAGGAGCGCAACGTCGCGCCTTTGTTCGCCATCAGTGCGGTAGTGGCGCTGACCTGCATTGCGTCGGCTGTGGGCCTGGCTGTGTGGTTACATGGAGTGAATCTGTCCTGGGTGCAGGCGCTGTGGCTCGTGCTAGAGGTCTTTGTGGCAGTGTCGGGCAGCACAGCAGCCTCCACAGCCCTCTACAAGGCGAAGTTCTGGCGTCGTTGGCTTGCGCTGTGGCGCTATCGCAAGATCGACCCTGACTTGTGCTGCTGTGGCTCGCAGATGGGGCAGGGTGGAAGCATCTGCCATCATGGCGGGTGCCGTAGCGCGAAGGAGTACGCGATAACTCGTGAGCTCGGCGGGAAATAGGAATTGTGACAGGGCCGATCGATCGCGTACCATACCGCTTTCACAACCGCAAGAGGAAAACCTTGATGGATCTCTATCAACAATACATTCACATCTCGCGCTATTCACGCTGGCGCGATGACTTGGGGCGCCGCGAGACATGGGAGGAGACGGTCCAGCGCTATATCGACTTCTTCGACAAGCGCACGAAGCACCAGTTCAGCGACGTGCTCCAGGGCAAGGTGAAGCAGGCGATCCTCGACCTCAAGGTGATGCCGTCCATGCGTGCCCTCATGACCGCTGGTGAGGCGCTGGAGCGCGAGAACCTCGCAGGCTTCAACTGCTCCTATCTGGCGATCAACACGAAGCGTTCGTTCGCTGAGGCGCTCTATATCCTGATGTGTGGCACTGGTGTCGGGTTCTCTTGCGAGCGCCAGGAAGTCACCAAGCTGCCCGCAGTGCCTGACGAACTGGCGCACACCGAGGACACCATCGTCGTGGCGGACTCGAAGGAAGGATGGGCCAAGGCCTACCATGCGCTTCTGAGTCATCTGTGGAACGGTGACATCCCGAAAGTCGATTACAGCAAGGTCAGGCCCGCTGGTGCGCGCCTCAAGATCTTCGGCGGTCGTGCATCGGGCCCGGATCCGCTCAAGCGTCTGTTCAAATTCACCGTCGATACCTTCCAGCGCGCGAAGGGTCGCAAGCTCAACAGCATCGAGGTTCATGACCTGCTGTGCATGATCGGTGAGATCGTCGTGGTGGGCGGTGTGCGTCGCAGTGCGCTCATCAGTCTGTCGAACCTGTCGGATCAGCGCATGCGTGACGCGAAGGCTGGCCAGTGGTGGAACGACAACCCGCAACGCGGTCTGGCGAACAACTCCGTGGCCTACACAGAGAAGCCGAGCGCCGAGATCTTCATGGAGGAATGGCTGTCCCTCGTGAAGTCCAAGTCCGGCGAGCGTGGCATCTTCAACCGTCGTGCGGCTGCTGCACAGGCTTCGCGCTGGGGTCGTCGTTCCAAGGAACTGTCCTACGGCTGCAACCCGTGCTCCGAGATCATCCTGCGCGACAAACAGCTCTGCAACCTGTCCGAAGTCGTGATCCGCGAAGACGACACGATGGTCACACTCATGGAGAAGGTCGAGATCGCCACCATCCTAGGCACCCTGCAGGCCACCCTCACCGACTTCAAGTTCGTGTCGGAAGCCTGGGCGCGCAACACCGCCGAGGAGGCTCTGCTGGGCGTCAGCCTGACTGGCATCATGGACAACGCGCTGACCTCCGGTCTGCTGGGTGCCGACAAGCTCACGCACACCCTGAACAGCATGCGTGACCACGCGCGCCTCGTGAATGCTGAGTGGGCGGAAGCGCTGGGCATCAAGCCCTCCGCGGCTATCACTTGCGTGAAGCCGAGCGGGACGGTGAGCCAGCTCTGCAACACCGCCAGCGGCATCCATGCACGCCACAATCGGAACTATATCCGCACGGTGCGCGTCGATAAGAAGGATCCGCTCTATCAGTTCATGAAGGACAAGGGCTTCGTCACCGAAGACGATGTCATGCGTCCGGACAGCACGGCCGTCGTGAGCTTTGCCATGTCTGCGCCTGATGGTGCTGTGACCCGTGATCAGGTGACTGCGATGCAGGCCCTGGAACTGTGGTTACTGTATCAACGTGAGTGGTGCGAACACAAGCCGTCCGTCACTGTCACCGTGCGCGACGAAGAGTGGATGGCGGTGGGCGCCTGGGTCTATGAGCACTTCGACGAGGTGTCGGGCATCAGCTTCCTTCCGCATACCGATCACACCTATCAGCAGGCGCCTTATCAGGACATGACGTCCGAAGAGTTCGCGCTGTGGCAGAAGGAGCACCCTGTTCCTGAAGTCGATTGGCGTGAGCTGGCCATCTACGAGAAGACCGACAACACTGTGGCGATGCAGACCTTGGCCTGCACGTCCGGCGCTTGCGAGCTTCCGTGATAACTTGCAGGGCTCATCTTGTATGAACGGGTGAGCCTTGTTTTACTGTACGCCTGTTCATTAACCGAGGAAAACTAGATGTCGATAAACATCAGACAGAAGGGGCAAAGCGGGGAGCGTGAGGTCTGTGACTGGCTCAACGGCATTGCCTACCGTGCGCTCAAGGACGAGGGCTTGCCCTATCCCACCAAGCCAATCTTCCAGCGCAACCAGAACCAGTCGGCCGTCGGTGGCTCCGACATCACGAACCCTGTGCTCATGTGCTTGGAAGTCAAGCGCCAGGAGCAACTGGATCTGAACGCATGGTGGAAGCAGTGCGTCACCGCTGCGCAGCAGTTCGGCGGGCGCCCGATTGTGGTGTTCCGCCAGAATGGCAAGCGCAAGTGGCGCATCCTGATCGAGGCGAACGTGGCCTATCAGTGTGGTCAGGCTCACTCCCCTATGCGCTGTGAAATCAGCCACGAGGACTTCGAGACCTTCGCCTATAACTGGATGCGTCGTATGCTTCAGACGGGCGCCTGGAAACCTGTGGAGGCATGATGAACCGAGCTCAGATCGTCCAAGCGATGCAGGAAGAGGTTCTGAAGAACACCGTGTATCAGCGACGCTACGATGCAGCGCTGCACATGTACCAGGCCGCCTGTCTCGATAACCACGGGCAGGAAGCCGACCTCAACCGGCAGAACCTCCATGCACTGCTGGATCTGATGCTCGACAGCTTGGGGTCGGTGCAGATGCTCCAGCGCCAGCTCATGCTCCTCCGCGATTAAATCCAAAAAATCACTTGCATCTCCTGGGCGTGTCTGTATAATGCAGTCATGTCCAACACGTTTCGGGGTGCAAGATGCAAACCACCTTCCAAGTTTTCGCTTCCTACATCAGCGCCATCAGCGGCGACGAAGTTCGGTTTCAGCTTGTCAAACATGCGGGCGGTACTGTTTTCCGCAACATCGAAACCGGCAAGATTGAGACTGGAACCTATGCAGAGGGAGACTGCAAGTTTGCATCGTTGGATTTGTTTCGATCCATCTTCCGCGAGATGCAACCTTCGTTTGAGCTGAAGTAAAGTCATGCAGAACGGGCTTGCACATCCTGCAACGCCCGTTTATACTGCAATCACTTTCCACCATGTACTCAATTCTTCGGAGAACACCATGAGCAAGACTTGGAGCCCCCTGCAGACCGCCATCTTCAACCTGATTGAAGACCCGAACGGTGGCAACGCTATCATCGAAGCTGTCGCAGGTTCCGGCAAGACGACGACCATCGTTGAGGGCGTCAAGCGTGCGCGGGGCACGACCATCTTCCTGGCGTTCAACAAGAGCATCGCTGAGGAACTGAAGTCCCGTGGCGTCAATGCTCGCACGTTCCATTCCCTGACTTACGGCCCAGTCACCCAGCATAAGGGCGTCCGCACTGTCGAGACTGACAAGCTGCGCCGTCTGTGCGACGCTAAGCTCAAGGGTGAGGAGGCGCAGATCTACGGTGCCTTCATCACCAAGCTGGTAGGCCTGGGGCGCCAGGCTGGTATCGGTTGCCTGATCCCTGACGTCACTCAGAGCTGGCTGGACCTGTGCATCCACCACGACCTCGAACCTGAAAACGATAACGCGGATCTCGGGCGTGCCCTGGAGCTGGCCTCCGAACTGCTGGGATGGTCGAACGCTGCGCCGATGGTCGATTTCGACGACCTACTCTACCTTGCAGTCAAGGACGGGATCAGCCTGCCCAAGTTTGATTTCATCTTCGTGGATGAGGCGCAGGACACGAACGCCATTCAGCGCGCACTGCTGCGCAAGATCATGAAGAAGACGTCGCGCGTCGTTGCGGTGGGCGACCCTGCCCAGGCCATCTACGGGTTCCGCGGTGCAGACAGCGAATCGATGAACCTGATTGCAGAGGAGTTCGACTGCAAGCGCCTTCCGCTGAGCATCAGCTACCGCTGCGCGACGAGCAAGGGCCGCAGCAGCCGCGCGCGTACTGGCGGTGGCCCATGGGTATTGGCGCGCATGCGATCGCGCTGTGTGCGCTGGCTGCTGCCGCTGCGCTGGGGTATTGGCTCACGCACTAAGCGGATCAACTTGCACCGACTGGCCCGAGCCTGCTATACTCGGGCCAGTTTTCGTGAGGGTCTGACAATGGAAGACGATCTTGATGCGGCTCGCGGTGTAGTGAATGGCGTCTTGCTGAGCATTCCACTCTGGGCAGTGATTATCCTCGCGATCAACCTCATCAGGAGCTGGATATGAAACTTGCCTGGGGCAAAAAGGTCGATCAGGCCTTCCGTGACAAAGTGTTCGCCATCTGCGATGGCTTCAAGTGGAACCGTGAAACGCATGCCAGCTGGCTCATGTCCTGCATGGCGTTCGAATCCGGCGAGACCTTCAGCCCCAGCGTGCGCAATGCAGCGGGCAGCGGCGCCACCGGATTGATCCAGTTCATGGCCCGCACTGCGCAGGGCCTGGGCACCAGTACCACGGAGCTGGCAGCCATGAGCGCTGTGGATCAGCTGGATTACGTTCAGAGGTATTTCCGCCCCTATGCTTCCCGCATCGATACGCTCAGCGACATGTATATGGCGATTCTGATGCCCAAGTTCGTGGGGCAGGCAGAGGATTCTGTTCTGTTCCTGGACCCGAAGATCAGTTACCGCCAGAACGCTGGTCTGGATGCGAACCGCGACGGGAAGATCACGAAGGCTGAAGCAGCGAGCAAGGTCCGCGCCAAGTTTGATAAAGGCATGCTGGATCGGTTCGCGCTTGAGCTGTAGTTTGATCCCTGTAGCTTGATGCGTTTCGCATGTGGTACTATCCGCGAAACAGGGCATGGGCCTCTGTCGAAATCAATCGAATAGGGGTCCAAATATGTTGCCGGAAGATCCGTGGAATAACTGGTGGATTAAGGCGTCGGCCTACGGGCTCTTCGCTATGTTCGGAGGTATGATGGGGCATCTCATGCGAACCATCGACAGCCGTCAAAAAATCAAGTGGAGTCGCGCAGCCCTGGAGGGTGGCGCGGCTGGTTTCGTTGGCCTGCTGATGTTGCTGGTGTGCCAGGCGATGAACCTGTCCGAGCAATGGACGGGCGTGATCGTTGGCGTGTCCGGTTGGCTGGTGGCTAACGCCACGATCCGCATGCTCGAGTCTATCGTGCTGAAGAAGCTCGGTATCGAGAAGCAACCATCCGAACCCATCCGGGAGCGCGCCGATGATCACCCTTCTGCTGACTAAGCTGCCCTGGC